>Ga0076125_112_pt2 | contig 6682 bp, 6 predicted proteins | sample RifGroC2_FD_67682 | JGI IMG/M metagenome (GOLD analysis project Ga0076125, IMG submission 67682) | Parcubacteria (Magasanikbacteria) bacterium GW2011_GWC2_40_17 | reverse complement strand
TTGCCTAATATCAAGCCCTACAAAACCATCTTAGTTGGCAAATCTCATATCTATTTTTATTTGCTCAGGCCTTGACTAATTGGCAAAAATTAGTAAAATAACATAGTGAGCTTTAAGCTCGTCTTTTATACCATGGTGCCTATAGTTCAATGGTAGAACTCTGGTTTGTGGTACCAGCCACGAGGGTTCAATTCCCTCTAGGCACCCTTTTAGGCTAATACTAGCTAAAAAATATCGTATCTATTTTAGATGCGATGTTTTTTATTTTCTACTAATACGGCGTTTTTGTTTTTAACTGCTAAGCCAAAGTTCTATAGCTTCGAGGCTAGCTTTTTGCTTAGCTGACTTTTTGTCTGCTTGAATACAGGCTTTAGTAGTGCGACTTTGATCTCGGCATCTAAAACTTACTGCGGTCGACCATTGGCTATCTGCTGTTTCTTGTACTGTGTAATCCAAAGCGCTGATAACTTTGCCTTGTTCAGCCAAGTTAAGTAATGAAGTGGCTTTAGCCGGCCATTCTTTTAAATAATCAATAATCTCCAACCACCATTCTGGTTTATGTTTGAAAATCAAATCATATAAAGCGGATGAATCAATGCTATGTTCTCTCACCTGTTGTCGCCATTGCGTATTTTTGTCAACAGTCGTGGATTGATCAACCGGCGCTGACCACTCTTGAATAATTTTGGAACCATGATTTTTAATCTCCTCTTCTTTGTTGTTCAAACTATTAGCCAGGGCGGACAAATAATTGGCAGAATAGGGCAATGGTTTGTTGGCCAAAGCTGCTTGCAAGAGACGCAAATTAATCAAATCACCATAACTTCTCAAGGGAGAAGTAAACCGACCATAAGCCGGTAGCTTCAGCATACTATGACCTTGGGGGGAATGGCTGGAAACTACTTGGTCGGGCTGAATAGTATTGCGATAGAGTAGCAAACCAAAATGTTGGTGGACATAATTAGTCAACAAGGCGTTGGCCAAGACCATTAATTCCGGCACTACGTTATTAGCCCTATAATAATCGGGGGGCATTTCTTGTTGCCAAGATCGATCAGGTTGATTTATCCAGCTACTATGCCAATCAGCTGTGCCCTGATAGTTTTGGCGTTTGCGTTTGAGTAACCAATTAATTTTGGCTACTTCTGCCAACATTGAATAAAATTGGTGATTGCGTTGCATAAAAATTCTCTGAGCACTTTTATTGTCTAAAGCGCAAAGGTTTTTAGCTTGACAAAAATTTAACTGAATATTTTGTGGTATCAGTTGATTATCCAAAAAGCAACTCACCTCTAGGGCTTTTCTACTTTGCGAGAGCATAAAACTAGCCTTCCTCTCTATGGCCTCGCCAAAAAGAGAGGTGATAATGGTATTGCTGGAATATTGAGAAAATAATAACAGCTGACCTCTTTTGTCTAAATCCGAATCAATTGGTACATAGAGCAAGAGATTGACAATATAAATCTTAATTATCCAACCACTACCAGCAGGCGCCTGTTGAATCCAAAAACCATCATCCCTATCAAGATTATAACCGATAGTTTGATGAGCATCCAAAGTAATCATGGGTCTAATATCATCGCCCAAGGCTTTTAAGTGTTCTTCCATTACTAAACTCCTTTATTTTTGATAATTTCAAATAGCTATTTATTTAGCCACAAAATAACATATATATATGTATTTGTCAATACCGCTACTCAAACTACTGAGAATAGGCTATAATAGTAATATTATGTTGCGCCAAATATCTATATTTGTTATAATAACAATATAATAATATTAAGGTTAATAATATCTAAATTTATATATATAAAAATCTTAATTTAACCCTATGCAAAAAAAATTCAACCAAGTGCCACGATTGTTAGTCATCCTAATTTTGGGCCTAACCATTACTGTCCTTGGTTTTGTTGCCTACGTGAGCTCTGTCACTAAAGCGCAAGCTCAGACAACCTATTCTCAAGTTGGCTTTGGTCTCTATAAAAGCCCCTATTCCCCTGCTGTGGCTGGAGATAAAATAGGTGCTGTGCCTCTAAAAATCAAAGCAAAATGTTTAGCTCTACAAGGTTGCAATGATGATCGAGATTGCGATATTGAAGGTTGTATTGCTGGCAATCCGGATGAAGAAGCTGTCTTCCAGGGTTCTTGTGTTAACAAAAAATGTCAATGTGACTATGACGCCATTATTGAATCAAAACCTTGCCCTACACATTTACCAAGATGTTATGCGACAGCTGATATAAACGGCAGAGAACATACTGCCTGTGCCCAATGCAATGGCCCGTCTGACTGTGAGTCTAAAGATAGTATATGTAAAGATGATAATACTTTAGTTAATTACGAACCGACTTGCGATCAGCATCAATGTGCTTTTAGAGAAATCATAATACCTTTGCGTTGGTTGTCTTAAAGACAGCCAATGTCCCGCCAAAAAAGATACCTGCAAAAATGCCTATATAAAAACTAGTTGGCAAGGTGCCTGTATTAATAATACCTGCGACTATGTTGAAAGTGGAAAAGTTGACTGTCAAAAATATAAACCGCATCCCCTGTTCTGCTACCAAAAACCTAATAATGATTTTGCCACTTGCGAATCTTGTTTTACTGATGAACAATGTGGGGAGACGCGCCCACCAAAATGCAATAGAGACCGCAAAAGCTACAATACTACGGCTTGGCAATGTAAAAACTACTCTTGTGGCGGGCTACAAACAAAGAAAATGTGTACAGGCTCAACTCCATACTGTCAAAATGGTGGCTGTATTCAATGCCAATACTACACCGATTGCGCTGCCTCTATACCCAAAACTAAATGCAAGGATGCTAAGACCATTGAAAGTTATGTATTACGTAATGCCAAATGTAAATTTAATAAATGTGAATTTACCGCCACTACCAAGGCTTGTCCTAGTTCCACCCCTTACTGCAAAGATGATAACGGCAAAGTAAGTTGTGTACAATGCTTATCAGAATCACAATGTACACACTTAAACACGCCATTAACCTACGGCTGTACGGGCAATACATTGTTTAAGTATTGGGCGACTTGCAGTGCTAACAAATGCAATGCCAAAGGCAAAAAATGGGGCGAGGTGGATTGTAGCCAATACAAATACAGTAATTCTTCGACTTTAAATTTAAGTTGTCTGGCCAGCAAAGGCAAATGTGGTTGTACCACTAATAGTCAATGCGCTAAATTACCTGACAAACTTTCAGCTTGTATTCCTAATTTGTATTACAAGACTAATCCTACTCAATACATGCAATACAACAAAGTTTGCGATTCCAACAATGATTGTGGTTATAAAACATCAACCGAGACCTGTCAAAACAATACGATTTGTTTCGACACCAAAACCGGCTCTAAATGTATAGCTTGCCAAACCAATACGGATTGTGCCTATATGGGAAAAGACCCAAAGTATCAAACCAAGTGTGCCGACAAAGATATTACTACTTTCTACTTTACTTGTAAAATGAATAATCAAGATCCTACAACTAGTGAATGTGTGGCCCATGAAGAAACTAATGTCTGTCTCAACGGTTGCTATCAAGATGAACAAGGTAATAACGTTTGCAAAGACTGTAAGAGCGACAGCGAATGTACCAAACCTCCGGTACCTGCTGTGGCTTGTGCCAAAGACAAAAAATCGGGTTACTATTACGACAGCCAAGGCTATTGCAGAAGCAATACTCGCCTCTGTGACTATGGCAAGGCCTCAGTTACTTGTGTAGATATTCCAGTGGTTACCAAGTGTAAAAATGCCCAAACTTTAATAACCTCTGGCCCCATTACTTCTTGCCTGGTTCAGGGCTCTAAAGTTATCTGCAATCCACAGATCAGAGAAAAAAAATGTTATGGTAGTTGCAAACAATATGGTAAACATGCTTTCTGTTCTCTTTGGTAAAAGATAATAGATGATACTATAAAAAAATCCGCTCAATAAATCTGAGCGGATTTTTTATACCTTTTGCATTTAGTTATAATATAAAAGGTATAAAGAATTATGGTTTTCTATAAACAACTACAGTACCTTTATCTTTATTATTAAGAATTTGGTTTTCTTTATAATAAAAGGCGTAGTGCTTTATGCAAATTGGCGGCTTTTGTAACACCAGTATAGTATCTTGCCAATTAGTGCCCTCGTCTACACTATAGCTTAATTTAAAACTAGGCGTAGCTGTCCCCCATTGGCTATTAGGGCCACTCATTTCAACTAACACATTAGTCAGTTCAAATGGCGCTCTGGTAGCATCAGATAATGTCCAAAGAAATATGTGGGTATAACCTTTAGCCAAGAGGTCTTCTTCAGTTAATATTTGTTCGTCTTTTGGTGGATTGATAAGCTTGTTGTCTTGATAACAAGCTACTGCCAGTCCCAAGAGAACCAATATCCAATAAAGGATTGGCGATATTTTAAAGAGCTGTTTCACTATTTACTCCTTATAAATGTTTAAAAATATATACTTATTAGTACACTTTTGAGTTCAATTAATAATACTACATCATATAACTTAACAATTGTCAATGTCGATAGCCAAACCAGCAAAAATAGGTTATAATATAAATATTAATACTATAGTGGTAATATTAACTAGAATAAACTTATGAAACTCAAAAAATTATCAGCCAATTCCAGTGGTTTACTTCTAGCCTTACTGATGGCTATCTATTGTGCCCTAGTAGCTTGGTTTATGAGAGGCATGGAACAATCTTCTAACGACCAACCTATGATTCTGAATATGATGCTAGTACTATTAACTTTAGTCTTCTCGGCTGCTATCAGTGGCACCCTAGTTTTTGGCTATCCAGTTTATCTATTGATTCATCATGACACCAAACGTGCCTTATCAGTTCTAGGTTTCACTTTATTATATGCCTTGCTGATTTTAATTATAGCTACATTTATTATCTCTCTCTAATATGACCAAACACAAATCCCATCAGCATGGTTATGGTCTAGGCCTTGGTATAATCATTGGCGCAATTTTTGGCGCCCTTTTAGGTTTGGCTCTAGTCTATATCTGGCAACAGACTGATATGTTGCCAGTCAGTTTCGCTGCTGGCGTCGCTATTGGTTTAATAGTCGGTCTTGGTCTGGAAACAAAATACAACAAACGGCCTAAACCATTGCTTGATAAAAAACACCGCCTCCTTCTAGCCATTGTCTTGTTTGGTGGCATTCTAATACTCGCTTCCATGCTAGCTTTGTTTATAGTCGCCAATGGCTAGTTGAGTTGAAATAGATAATGGGTCCAGTTATCAGCTGTTAAACTTTCTAGTTTAACAGCTTTTGTTATATTGTAGTCACCTATGGTTGTTCGCCTGAGAGCTGACATATGGGCGCCACAGCCCAGAGCACGACCCAAGTCAAAAGCTAAACTGCGGATATAGGTACCGGATGAACAGGTAATACGCAATGATAATTCTGGCCAATGATAATTAAGTATCTCTAAATTACTAATAGTAATAGTATTCGGCTGGCGCTCAATTATTTTATCTTGCCTGGCTAATTGATATAATTTTTTTCCGCCAACTTTCTTGGCACTATACATGGACGGTATCTGTTGTTGCTGACCCACAAAAAATGTCAGAGCCTGAGCTAATTCGCCTTCACTAATAACTGGGCCCTCATAGGTTTTAGTAATTTTGCCTTCAGCGTCATAGGTATCAGTTTCCTGACCTAAATAAAAAACAGCTTCATAAGTTTTGTCCATTTTTACTAATTGGTTTAGATCTCTAGTAGCTTCACGACTCACAGCCACAATTAACAGGCCCGTAGCCAAAGGATCAAGGGTACCGGCATGGCCGATTCTCTTAATGCCCGTCAAACGGCGCAAGCGATCTATGACATCATGAGAGGTAATACCGGCCGGTTTATCTATTAATATAAAACCGTAGGTTATCGGCATAATTATTGATTATTTTTATTAAACTATTTGAGATTAGTTACTATTATCATACTCCGACTTGACAGATAAGACAAAAATTATTTATCTTTAAAGCACTAACTACCTTACTATGACTGCTAAGAAAAAACAACTAGTAATTGTCGGCATGAGTGGTGGCGTTGATTCTTCAGTCGTTGCCACTTTACTCGTACAACAAGACTATCAAGTAATTGGCGTCTTCATGAAAAACTGGTCGGACAATACCCAGGGTTGTTGTAATACTGACACTGATCTAGCTGATGCCAGACAGGTAGCCAATTTGTTGGGTATCCCTTTTTATGTTTGGAATTTTGAGCGCCAGTATTATCACGAGGTAATTAAACATTTCTTTGCCGAATACCAGGCAGGACGCACACCCAATCCCGATGTCATGTGCAACAAAGAAATAAAATTCAAATTATTTCTAGAGCGCGCTCTAGCCATAGGTGCTGATTATATCGCCACTGGTCACTATGCCCGCAATGAATTCACAAATAACAAATATCATTTACTACGAGGTGTAGACCCCAACAAGGATCAGAGTTATTTCCTCTGCACTCTAGGCCAAACTGAATTAGCTAAAACTTTATTTCCCATTGGTGCTTATCAAAAATCTGATATTAGAAAACTGGCGCAAAAATTTAAACTACCCACCGCTAACAAAAAAGACTCTCAAGGCATTTGTTTTATCGGCAATATTAATGTCAGGAAGTTCTTACAGGAAAATATTAAATCAGAACCCGGCAATATT
>Ga0076125_102_pt1 | contig 68063 bp, 50 predicted proteins | sample RifGroC2_FD_67682 | JGI IMG/M metagenome (GOLD analysis project Ga0076125, IMG submission 67682) | Parcubacteria (Magasanikbacteria) bacterium GW2011_GWC2_40_17 | reverse complement strand
TCTACAGATGAGGTCCTAGCCGAGATGGATCGCCATGGCCTGCGTCCGGCGCTCTATGAGGAACTTCTTGCCTTTGGTGCCAAATACCCTGACGAGCAGAGGCAGTTCCCCATCGTCGCCCTTGGCTCGGTCTGGCGCGACTTCAATGGCGACCTGTGTGTCGCCTACCTCAACAGGAACGACTCCGAACGCGGCCTCGGCCTGGACTGGATCAGCGACCGCTGGGGCGGCGGCTGCCGGTTCCTGGCTGTGGATCCCTGGATCCCAGGATACCTGGTTCCTGAACCTTTAACCCTTGCGTAAGTAACCTTACCCCATAGCAGATGAACTTCTGTCTATGGGGATTTTTTAATTGTCAGAGTCGAGCCCAAAAGAAAATTTTTTCTTTTGGGCTCGACGAAATTTCAGGCTTAGCTTATAATATATTTGGATAGTAAACGATACAGTCCACGGCTATGGCTTTGGGCGGTTGAAATCTGGATTATCCAAAAAACCAGAGTAGCATCGGCTACTGGCTTATGCTAGTGTGTGATGGATAAATCCTAAAAATGAAATACTTGGTGCAAGATAGTAGGGAGATAACGTCTCCAAATGCGATTCAACCCTAAGTCAGCTAACCAGTAGAGGCGGACAAGGAGTAGTGTTCTAGAAGCTGTCTTGCATATATGTGGTGGCTCGGTCTGGCGCAACTTCAATGGCAACCTGCATGTCGCCTACCTCAACAGGAACGACTCCAAACGCAACCTCAACCTGAACTGGATCAGCAACAACTGGAACGGCAACTGCCGATTCCTGGCTGTCCGCCAGTCTTTCATTCTCCTTCAATTTTTTGAAGGAGTTTATTTTTGAAGGGTAAAAAATTGTAGCCATTTACCTAATTTTTTTCCAATCTGGTCTAATTTGTCCGAAAGGGTAATGTACTTAGTATTATTGAGGGCTTTTATCTCCCAAAGCAGTTTAAGAAAATATTTTAAAACATCAAATTTTCTGCTGAATTTTTCTAACAGGGGTAGTTTTTCTTTGCCTTTTGTATAACCAGCGTTTAATATTATTTCAATTAAATCAGTAAACAGATTATCTATTCTTGCTCCGATTGTATAACGTGTCATTTTGGGCAAGTGCGCTAAATATTCTTGCCATAACTTGTAGGCCTCGCTAAGTTTACTTAAAATTGGTATTTCCTCTCCAATGCGTAAAAAAAGGGGGGGGGGGGTTAAAGGAAAATTTTTTTGATTTTGATTATGAAAAGTATTTTCCATCATACGTATAATGATATTATTAACTTAGATAATTTATTATATGCTTGGCAGGAGTTTATTGTTGGTAAAAAGATGAAAGAAGATGTTCAAATTTTTGAACGTGATCTGTTAGATAATATTTTATCACTTCAACGTGATTTAGCCAATCATATTTACCATCATGGCGACTATGAAGATTTTTATGTTAATGATCCTAAGCGTCGGCATATTCACAAGGCCTCTGTCCGTGATCGTCTACTCCATCACGCTGTCTATCGTCAGCTTTATCCTTTCTTTGATAAAACCTTTATAGACGATTCTTTTTCTTGTCGTAAAGATAAGGGCACTCATAAGGCTTTAGACAAATTTAAGAGAATGTCCCACAAGGTAAGTCAGAATTATGCCCGCACCTGCTGGGTGCTAAAGTGTGATATACAGAAATTCTTTGCCAGCGTCAACCATAAAATACTTTCAGACATTTTATCTAGTGGAAAATTTAGCTTAAATAAGCTGTATTTATCAGGCCTTGCTTTTTCTCTTAAATTAGACTACAATGTCTTCAGTAAATAAGGCTGCTCAAAAAACACCTAATTTTTCTTTTACCTAATTAAAAACATGAATAAATTTTGGCAAAGATTTAATCCGGCTAATTGGTTTAAAAAACAGCAAGAAGAAACCCTTACTCCTCAAAGCAACATAAAATTATTTATCCTGGAAATAATCAAACTGGGTTTTTTTGCTATCGTGACAATTTTTTTAGTGCGCTATTTTTTGTTCAAACCTTTTTATGTCAAAGGTGCTTCCATGGAACCAAACTTTTTTGATAAGGAATATTTAATCATTGATGAATTAAGCTATCGTTTGCGCACACCGCAAAGGGGGGAAATTGTAGTTTTTCATTATCCAGGCAATAGGAGCGAATATTTTTTAAAACGCATTATTGGCTTGCCTGGCGAAAGAGTAAAAATTAAAGACGGCCAGGTAATTATTTATAATGATCAAAATCCGGACGGCTTGGTTTTAAAAGAAAATTATCTGCCCGCCGGATTACAGAATAAACCCGATGTTATTTATAATTTAGATGCCAATCATTTTTTTGTGTTGGGAGATAATCGCAATTCCAGTTTTGATTCGCGTTTTTTTGGTCCGATTGATCAAAACGAAATTGTGGGCAGAGTTATTTTGCGCGGGCTTCCTTTGAGTCGCGCCCAAATTTTTAACACCCCTTCTTACGGTAATTAATCTTTATCCATATGAAAGAAAAAAAAGTAGAGAAAAATAATAAGGAAGCGACAGCGGAGCCGATTAAAAAAACCATTCAGACTCCGCAACCCTTGCGTGGCATGAAAGATATTTTGCCATCCGATCAAGGTTACTGGTGGCTGGTTTTTGATAAAGTCCGTGCTTTGGCCAAAACCTATGGTTTTGAAAAAATAGATACACCTCTTTTAGAAGAGGCTACACTTTTTTCCCGTTCTATCGGCAAAGAAACAGATATTGTAGAAAAAGAAATGTACATTTTTGAAGATTTGGACGGTCAAAAATTGGCTTTACGTCCAGAAGCTACCGCTTCTATCATGCGCGCCTTTCTAAATCATGGTATGTGGAATTTACCCCAACCTATCAAGGCTTGGTATTGGGGTCCAATGTTTAGACATGAGCGTCCGCAATCTGGTCGCTACCGCCAATTTCATCAATTTGGATTTGAGATTTTAGGAGAAGACGGTCCTGTGGCCGATGCCATGATCATAATGATTGCTTACAATTTTTATGCGGAGATGGGTGTTAATGCTTCTATTCAAATAAATAGTTTGGGCTGTCAAGTTTGTCGTGAAAATTACAAAAATGAATTAGTGCAGTATTATAAAACCCATCGTTCCAAAATTTGCGAGACTTGTAAAAAAAGAATGCAAAAAAATCCCCTGCGTCTTTTAGATTGCAAAGAGCCAGGTTGTATTTCAATTAAAGAAGGCGCTCCCCAGATGATTGATTTTTTATGCGATGATTGCCGCAATCATTTTATGAGCGTTTTGGAGTATTTGGATGAATTGGGCTTGCCTTACTTTTTAAATCATAATTTGGTGCGCGGGTTGGATTATTATACTAGAACGGTTTTTGAAATTTATTCCACGGGTGAAGATGAGGGTTCCCAATCAGCCCTGGGCGGTGGGGGACGTTATGATTTGCTTTCCGAAGCCTTGGGTGGAAAACCTGTGCCGGCTTGCGGTTTTGCTCATGGAGTAGAGCGCGCGGTTAATAAAATAAAAGAAGCCGGTCGCATAGTACCTGAAACTTTTAAAGCCGAAATTTTTATTGCTCAGCTTGGGGAACAGGCTCGTCGCAAAGCTTTTACTTTATTTGAAAAATTCAAGCATTCGGGAATCAAAGTGGCTGAAGCTTTTTGCCGCAACAGTTTAAGAGCTCAATTGGAACAGGCGGATAAATTAGGAGCGCGTTATGCTTTAATTGTGGGGCAAAAAGAAGTACAGGACGGGTCTGTAATTATCCGCGACATGGAGTCGGGCGTTCAGGAAACAATTGATGTTAATAAGGCCGTGGCGGAGATTCAAAAAAAGATGTTGCTAGTTTAGGCAAAATAAGATATAATAAATTAATAATTAAGCTAACACCCGGGAGGTGAATAATGTGTCAGAAGTCAAAAGAAAAAAAGGCGAAAGTTTTGAAGCGTTAATGCGTCGTTTCCAGAATCGCATGAAGGAATCTGGAAAGATTTTGCAAGCCAAAAAAGTCCGTTTTTTTGCCAAGGACTTGAATAAAAATCAGCGCCGTAAATCCGCTTTGGAAAAAAATCGCCGAACAGAGACTCTGGGCTATCTTAAGAAAATCGGCCGTTTAAAAGAAGAAAAGCCTAAGGGTAGAAGATAAAATCAAAAGCTCAAAGGGAGGAGTAAAAGAATAGCCATGAATACCAAAGAAAAAATTGAGCAAGATGCAGTTGTGGCTTTAAAAAATAAAGAAAGTCGTCTTTCTATTTTAAGAATGCTTAAAACTGCCTTGCAGAATGCCATTATAGAAAAAAGGGGTAAGGAAAATAATCCTCAGGTAGAATTGACAGAAGAAGAAGTTTTGTCTATTATTCGTCGTCAAATCAAACAACTTAAAGATGCTTTAGTTGATTTTGCCAAAGCCAATCGAACAGAACTTTTAGAAAAGGCGCAAGAAGAAATAATAGTTTTAGAGCAATACTTGCCTGCTGAGTTAACAGTAGAAGAAGTGGCTAAATTGGTTGATGAAGCAATAAAAGAATTATCTGCTACAGCTAAAGATTTGGGCAAGGTAATGGGTTTGGTAATGAAAAAAGCCGGCGGCCGAGCCGAGGGAAATACAGTAAAGGAATTGGTTTCTAAAAAGTTGGTTTGACGGTGGTCCAAAGGTTTTCCGGCGATAAATTTTCAATATTCACAAGAATATTGATTTTATGGAGGATTTTAAATTTACAATTAGTAAGTTTTTAAAAAGAACCGCCTTAGTTCTTGTGTTTTTGTTGGCGGTTCTTTTTGTTTTTGCCCCTTCTTTTTCTTTGGCGCAAGTTAATACAGGCATAGAATTTGGCGCCTATACCGGATTGGCGCAAACCGATGTTCGGATTATCATTGCTAAAATAATCAGGGTATTTTTTGGAGTTTTGGGAATTATAGCTGTGGGTTTTACTTTGTACGGCGGCTATATGTATATGACCTCCGAGGGCAATGAAAAAAAATTGGAAACCGCCAAAGCGATTTTAAAAAATATGGCTATTGGCCTAGCCATTATTCTTTCGGCCTTGGCCATTGTGCAGTTTGTTCTTAATACGTTGTTAAATGAATATCAGGCCGGTCCAACTGGAGAAACAACGCCGCCAATAGGCGGAGAAACAGTCTGCGCCGATTGCGGATTTTTAGGATCGGTCATAGAAAGCCATTACCCGGGACGAGGAGCCATGGGTATCCCCAGAAATACCAAAATCGTGATTACTTTTAAATATGATATTTTGGCCGGCAGTTTAATCCAAGATAGTAATAACAATGGTCAATTTGGCGATACTTTGGGAGGCGGAAATAATGATCGTCCCTCCGCCGCCTTTAAGATTTATCCCACAACTGGAGGAGAAAGCGCCGCTATGGCACCCAATCAATTTGATGTTTTTTTATCTGTTGATAAAAGGACTTTTATTTTTAAACCCAAAGTTTTACTGGGTTCTGCTTTGCAAGATACCAATTATACCGTTAAATTAACCGATGCTGTTAAATTGGCTGATGGCAGTTCGGCTTTTGGAGCTATCGGTGCTTATTCTTGGGGCTTTACTGTCAGCACGGTTGCGGACTTGACTCCACCGCAAATAGAAAGCATTATTCCCACTCCTTCTTTAGATAAGTACGCTCGCAATATAATGGTACAGATAAATTTTAACGAACCGGTTGATCCTTTATCGGCCAGCGGCTTTTTTGAATTAGCTTCCGGCGATCCAACTAAAAATTTTCAAAATATTAATTTGGCTATTGATGAAGGAACCAAGCCTTTAATTTCCGGTAATTTTAAAATTACTAATCAATATCGTACGGTGGAATTTAAAACAGCTGATGAGTGCGGCCATAATCCTTGCGGTCAAACAATTTATTGTTTGCCTGGAGATAAACAAATTTTGGCTACGGTAAAATCGGCTAGTGTTGATTCTTCTAACAAACCACAAGCCCAAATTACCGCCAATTTTTATGATGGAGTGGTGGATATGGCTGGCAATTCTTTAAATGGCGGCGGCGAGTTAAGAATAAATGGGCAGAATAAAATTGTTTTGGAGCCGGGAGTTAAAACATTAAACCAATGGCAGGCGGCCAGTGGAAAAATCCTGGATGATTTTTCTTGGAGATTTTTAACTTCGGCAATTTTAGATACTACAGCTCCCAAGTTAACCGTTATCACACCTGGTTCTTTGGCGGAAAAAATTGATGTTGCCGCGCCTTTAAATATGGCTTTTGATAAACCAATGGCCATAGGAAGTTTTAAAGAAATTGTCTTAAAGACCAATAAGGATTTTAATATTAACTATACTTATTTTGGGACTTCTTATGATGCTTTGGGCCAAAAAGTGATTTTGCCAACTCAAAAAGCCGTTAGGACAACTGCGGAAATTGCGCATGGTGATTTTTGGCAAAAATCTCCCACTGCCCCGGCTGATACGGAAAGTGCAATTTATTATCCCTTTGCGCCATCTTTATTAAACGATATTTATCAAAATTGTTTTTATCCTGCGGTATTGCAAAATAGTCCCAGGTGCGTGGTTGGGGATATCTCCGAATCCAATAAATTAAATGATAACACCCCCAGCTGTTTTGATTTACAAAATACCAATTATGAAGGTTATTGTTCAATGGGAGAACCCTGTCCTTTGGTTCCCGCGCCTCACAATCCTTAAATAGTCTATGCTTTGGCTAAAGAAAAATAAAAATTTTAAAATAAAACTTTTCGTATTGGGTTTTTTAGCCCTGGGTCTTTTTGTTGCTTTGCCGGCTTTGGCTCAGATTAATACCGGCATAGAATTTGGCCAGTATACCGGTTTGGTTAATACTGATATTAGAATAATTGTGGCCAAAATAATCAGAGTAGCCCTTGGTCTTTTAGGAATTGTGGCCTTGGGCTTTCTTCTTTATGGCGGTTTTATATATATGACCTCGGAAGGCAATGAAAAAAAATTGGAAGAAGCCAAAACAATAATCAAAAATGCCGTAATAGGATTGGTAATAATTTTATCGGCTTTTTCCATCGCCCAATTCGTCATTACCAGATTAACCAATTCCATTATTGATGATTTTTGTACTCAAAATCCAGAGGCCTGTGTTAATTGTTTAACTAATCCGTCAGATCCAATTTGTGCGCCGCCTTTTTGCGCTGATCCAATCATCTGCCCCGTGGGTGGAAATACTTTTTTTGCTTCCGTTATTCCGCAAGGCTCTCTTCCTTTATATAATGTGGTTGTAAATATTGGATTTTTTAATGGTTTTGGCAGTGCGGGAGTAAACAGAACAACCATTAACTCCAGTACCGTTTCCATTGTTAAACAGTTGCCGGACGGAACCTATGATACTGATAATTATCCGGGATTTTTTGAATTTTTAAGTGACAGCTCGGTAGCTTTTCATCCGCAGGGAAATTGCGGATCGGGCAATCCCGCTACTGATTGTTTTGCCACTAATACTCTTTATCGCGTCACTTTAAGCCCCAGTATCAAAAGTTCCGGCGGTGCGGATTTAGATTGTGTTAATCATGTTTGCGTTAGCACTTTTACTACCGGTGATAAATATGATGCCGCGGCGCCAGGTGTGGAAATGGTTTTGCCTGGTCTTTGGGCGATAGTGGGGGACAATCGCGCCACTACAATTAGCGCTAATTACTCTGATGATTCCGGAGTTAAACAACTTGATTTTATCACCAAACAAAATCAAGTTATTAGTACTATTGCCCAACTAACAATTAATCCTTTTGAGGCCAATGGTTCCAGGGAATTTAATTTGTGGATTCCGCATTTAACAAATTTTGAAAAAGCGGAAACAGCCACCTTGGCGGCCAGAGCTTATGATTTAGACAATCATCGCACAACCTCTACCATACAAAATATCAAAATAATTCCCTCTTATTGTTTTAACGGAAATTTAGATACTGATAAAAAAGAGGAAGAGGCGCATAGCGCCGATGGAATAACACCGGATTGCGGATTAAATAGTGAATGCGGCGCCTGCGCGGGACAAAGGTGCTATACCAATTTTAGTTGCGCCGGCGGGTATTGCGATTTAACTACACACCAGTGTTTAATCCGTCCTAAGATTTTAAATGTGGCCCCTCTGCAGGCAGGAGCGGGCAGTTTGATTACTTTAAAAGGCTTAAATTTCGGCTCTTCCGAAGGCCAAATTTTATTAAACAATATTCCGGCGCCGGCGGTGGCCTGTCCCTTAACCGGAAACAACCCAACTTGGAATAATAATTCTGTTGTGGCAAGAGTTCCAATCGGTAATACCAGCGGAATCATTGAAATTAGAACAACCGGTTATAGTGGCGGGGCGGATTTGGGTCATTTTGACAAAACCGATGATACGGATTGGGGGTTTAAAGGAATTTTTTCCGCTACAGCCGAAGTTTTGCCAGGTTTAATTTGTGTAAGCCCTGCTACCGAAGCGCCTTTTAATAATGTAACTTTGGCCGGGGAAAATTTTGGTGTTAAGATTGGTAAAGTAAATTTTTCTTATTTACCTATTAACGGCAATAGCATTGTAGATTGGCAAGCTAACGGACAGAGAATTACAACTAAAGTTCCGCAAATGCCTGGTCAGACGCTTTCTATTTCTGTCAACACCTTTGAAAACAAGGTTAGTAATTCTGTACCCTTTACTATAAAATCCGTAGCGCAAAATTTGGTGCCGCGTATTGATTCAATAGATCCGGAAAATGGTCCTGTTGGTACTTATCTAACTATTTCCGGAGCCAATTTTGGAGAATCCGGTTCGGTTGTTTTTAAGGTTAATCCTGCAGATGAAAACGAGACAAGAATTTTAGCCGATTTGCCGCCAAGTTACTGTTCTAATTCTTGGAAGCCTACTCAAGTGATTGTAAAAGTTCCAGCTGCTCTTTCTTCCGCTATGGACGGGGTAAGTACAGCCGATTATTATGTTCAGGTAAGAACAGGTTCCGGTTCGGCTGTCTTTACCAGCAATTGGCAAAAATTTACAATTAATAAAAATCCTCTTCAGCCCGGTCTTTGTAGTGTCAGCCCTAATAATGGGCCGATAAGTACAATTATTACCTTGCAAGGTGAGGGTTTTGGTCCTGCGGCAAATAATGGAGCGGTGGAGTATTGGCAGAATGTCACCAGTAGTTTTTCCAATGCGGTTTCTCCCAGAATTTGGGAAAATTTAAAAATAATAGATGCTGTTCCTATAGGTGTCAAAACCGGTAAAATCAAAGTCTGGTCTAATGAAAAAAATCTTTATAGCCGTAACTCAATAAACTTTAAAGTTCAAAATTGTAAAGAAGAAATAAGCGCCGGTAAAAAATTAAATGAAATCTGCGGAGATGGACAAAAATGTTGTGACGGTGGTTCCTGTATAGATGCAACCGCAGCTTGTCCGGAAGAAACCGGCCTTAAATCTTCAATGTTTGCCTGGTCTTTTAGCACCGGTCAATTGCCTGTTGTGCCAAGGGTAGTGGAGGAATGTGTAAGCGGCAAAGTTCCCAGCCCCACTCCTTCCCAGCTTTGGGATGATTCTACAAACGTTTGTTTAAATACTCAAATTAAGGTCAGATTTACCAGTTTAATTAAACAAAGCACCATTATTAAAGGCAATTCTTTTATTATTCAAAAATGTACCGGTGGTACTTGCCCTGCTTCCGGATGGGTTGAAGAAATCGGAGGAAATTTGAGTTTTGAACTATCTGATGGAACCTTGGACCCTGGATCTGGTGGATATGATACCATCATCTTTTCTCCGGATAGCGGTCTTTTGAATCAAAATACCTGGTATAGAGTTGTTTTAACCACTCAAATTAAAAGTTTTGTGCCCACAGATTCTCTTTTAGAAAAAGAAATGCTTCCTTCTCCAACCGGAATTTGTCCTACCGTAGGCGGCTCTTCAGCTTCTTATTGTTTTAATTTCAAGACAAAAAATAGTACTGAATTATGTAAATTGGGTAGCGCGGTTGTAATCCCTCATCTTTTTACCGCTAAAGATTTTAACACTCTTTATTATCCAGGCACTAAAATTTTGTACAATGTTTCTGCCGTTGCCTCTGATAACAAATGTTGGTTAATTGACGCCAATGCCTACAATTGGCAATGGAATGCCGGATTTAATGTTGGTGATACTAGCATTTATGCTTCAATTACTAATGACAAATGGCCTGCGGGTGACCCTAATGTTGGCAGAGGAAAACCTAATCAAGATTTAACAACTTTAGACAAAATTACTCCTGTTAGTGGAGAAAAAGTTTGGGTTAAGACAGAGAGCGGTGGAAGCTCTATAAGAGATAATGCCATTTTGTATGTTTTTCCCTCCAAGCCAAAGATAATAAGTTACAAGCCAATTTGTAATACCGCCTGTATTAACAGCTCTATTGAAGTTAAATTTGATATAAGAGTGAAGGGTGTTGAACAGAATCTGCAGATTTATCAATGTCCGGATGAAAATTGTAATGTTCAAACTAATAATCTTTTGGGTAGCGTTGTTAACTCCAGTGACTGTAATCAAGAGGTTGGCGCAAATAAAGCTTGCCGTAATTTTAATATTTCCTTGGCTCCTTTAGGAACTAATTTATTACCAAACACTTATTACCGCATTAAATTAAGCGCTAAAAATAATGTTAAGAGCGAGGGCGGGGTTCCTTTGGCTGATGAAGATTTGAATTATAATTGCGGAGGCGGTAATTATTGCGCTTTTTCTTGGACCTTTCGTACTAAAAATGATTCTAATGTTTGTAGGATTGAAAGAGTTAAAATTTCACCCGCCACCTCCACTGTTTATTGGATTGGTAGCCAAAGCGCTTTGGTAAGCTCTGCTTTCGGTACTCCGGATAATTGTTTGGCTGAAGGCCAGCAATTAAATGCCTTTGCCTATAATTGGTCTTGGCAATCGCAAAATTCTAACGTGGCCTTTGTTTCCAATTATGATTTAGGTGTTAGAAGGGGAGGCAGCTCTGCTTTAACAAATTATTGCGGAGACGGGGCTATTCAAAGCAATGCTTTGGAAACTTGCGATAACAATACGGCCAACTGCTCCACGGATTGTCAAATTTTACCTCGCCTTAAGTTAGGCACCAGTGCGTGTTTCAATAGAACTGATCCTAATTGTTGCGGCAACGGCGGACCTTATAGTACCCCGGAAAAAAATGAAGAATGTGATTTAGGTGCGGAAAACGGTTTGCCTGGTAGTACTTGTACGGCCGGTTGTTTGTTTACTACAGCTAATCCCATTAGTTTGGCGCATTGCGTTGCTACCATTGGCGGTTCTTCTACTACTAAAGAATCAAGGTGTCTTAACCAATATCGCGCTGTTCCTGTTTGCGGCAACGGGGTAATAGAAAATAATGAAGAGTGCGATGGAGGGGCCAACTGCGCCAACAATTGTCTGTTAACTACCGGCTTTGAAACAGCTTTGGGAAACGGCTTAATTGATCCTCTGCAATACGCCACGGCTATTGGGCAAGGCACGCCGGATTCTAATAAACACCAAAAAACTCAAATTTATGCAGATACGGAAGGGAAGAGAGGGGTGGCGGATTTTGTTTTGCAGTGCGGCTACACTCCTGTTGATTCCAGTTGTCCTTTAGGTGATGCAGATAAGGGGGCAGGAAAAAATTCTTGTTGCTATGAACGTCCCGCTGTGGTGGAGGATGTAGATACCTTGCCGCGAAATGGCTTACAAACAAATATTTGCCCTAATGCTCTTTTATCAGTCAAATTTGATCAACCAATGGAAGAGAACAGCTTTACCAGTACTACCTTGGGATATTTTAATATTGCCTTAGCTAAAACCACCAGTACTCCTAATTGTGCGCAAGGCACCTATTTGTTGGGACAAAAAGAAGAAGAACCTCATAATTTTTGGCAAAAGATAAAATTCGCCGCGCGCCGCTTTTTTGGCCGGCCGGTACAGGCAGAGTATTTTTGCGCCGGAGATATTATTTATGATTTAAAAATTCGGGAGATTTCAACTGTAATAGGCGGCGTTAATGCCACTACTACCCAAGCGATTTTAGAATTAAAACAGCCTTTGGCGGAAAATACCAATTACCGGTTGGTTGTTTTTAAGGAATCGCGCAATATTGAAGGAGTGCGAATGCAGAATACTAGAATAATTGATTTTAAAACCGCTGGTAATCTTTGCAAAATTGATCATTTGTCTCTTGATCCTGCCGTTCAAATTTTTACCAGGAAAGATGAAACACATCAATTTAATGCCAAACCGCAGTTTGTTGCTCCGGGGACTTCTTTGGTGCAAGAGCTTATGCCTATGCCCGGTGCTTATAATTGGGAGTATGGTTGGATTGATGGAGATTTTCCGCCCCCCGATATTATAGGTATTACTTCCATTAACGATAGCGCTGATGTTAAAGCTTTGGGCAAAAACGGTGATACTGCTATTGGCGCGTTTACTAGAATTACCGAAGACACCTCCAGGGATACCACGGTAGGACGGGTTTTTAGCGCCACCGGCACCATTTCCGTTTTTCTATGTGAAAATCCCTGGCCGTCTTTTAATCCTTATAGTCCTGGTTTGGGCTTGGGGTATTTTGATGCGTTAGATAACAAAAATGCCATAAGTGAAGGCAACGGCTGGACTAATTTTAAACTTTTATATTGCCGCGACACAGGTAAAAGTAATGATATAGCTGATGATTTGGGCGCTTTAAATTTAAATACCCCTCTTTATCATCAAACCGGCGGACATCAAGATTCTTCCGGTATCTTTAAAGAATTTTTCTTTACTTTTGCCAATTCTGTTAATAGGGACAGTATTGGTCTGCGTGTTTATCCTAATCCTAATTATTTATCTACTAAAGATTGGTATAATTCCCAACCCTGGATTCCTAAGGGATCAACTAATGCCGTTAGAATCGGATCTGATGATCACGTTTATCAAGCCTTGCAAGAAGGCCGAACTTATTATGTTAACGGTTTAAATATCAGTCTGGATAACAAGATTTATTCCAATGTTTATGTTTTTTCTTTCAGTGATAATCCCAGCAGTGAAACTTTAAATGTTGTCACTCAGCTTTTAAATAACTTTACTTTAAATGTTAATTTTACCGGTAAAGCAAGGCTTGCACAGATAAACCGCGATTTTGTCCGTTTTAAAGATTTAAAGGCTGTCAGTGAAAAATTGGCAGGGTATTACGCTACTAAAGGTTTTTTTCCCAAACTTACCGAAAGTACGGAGTATGGTACATTTTTGCCATCTTATACCAATAGTAAATGGAAATCCTGGCAACTTTTAAGCAATTCCTTGGGTTTTGGCATGCCAATCGACCCTCTTAATAATTTTTATGAATGTGGCAACAGTGAGGTGTTTGCTGACGGAGAAAATTTAGGTCCTTATAATGCCGACACTTGTTGGAATGAAGCTAACTCCACCTTTATTTGTCCCGGCGGTTCGCATGTTTATCAGTATCAAACCATTGCCGGAGCCTCTTCGGTTATCAAAGCCGATTTGGAAATTGTCTCCGGATTAACTTGGGCTCGTAATTTAAATGATTTTTTAAATATCAAGCTTTGCAGCTTAAACAAAAATGTTTGCAAAACCGATACGGATTGCCTGCCTGGCGGGGGAAATTGTTCAATAAGCGGCGTTGATTTTCAATTGTACAATTCTTGCAATAATGTGATACAGACAGCCCAAACTCAGTGCGGTGTTTGTACTCCCGGGGAAACTAGATTGGTTTCTTGCTTACCCGTCAATGATCCTTTAACATCAGCGGATGAAAGCAAATACCCTGGGCAGAAACTTGAAAAATGCAAGACTGATTGCCTGGGGTGGGATTCGGATGTTTCCAGTCTAATAGGCCGGTGGACTTTTGATACTGCTGATGTGAGCGGCAACACAATTTTAGATAAAAGCGGTTATGGTAATAATGGTAAGCTAATTAACACAGCTGAGTTTTTACAAGGCAAAATTAGTAACGCAATAAAGTTTCCTGCTCCAGTAAGCAATCCACCCTATATTACCATCCCGGCTAATAATCAGAGCATTAAAGATTTTCAAAATAATGGCAGTTTTACTTTTGCCCTTTGGTTTAATATTAGTAATTATCCCGCTGATAGTACCGCAAAGTTTTTAATCTCTAATTTCCGCGGTGGTTATCCGGGTTCCGGGGTGTATATAGCCATTAGGGGCAAAAAAATTATGGCCAGTATTAGAAATCAGCCAACTGATTCGTCAAAATGCACCGGTTCCGGTAATGCCAGCGGTTGCGCGCCCAACACTGAAATTGGGTTTCCTTCCAGTCAACCGGATCTTAATAAAGATCAGTGGTATCATTTGGCTGTTGCTGGCGATTGGGATGGAATACATTCTTCAACCACTTTGTTTTTAGATGGTCAGAAAATAAGCCAAGTGGTTAATGGTTATAGAGTTAAAGCAAGTGGCGACTCGCTGGCTTTAAATAATTCATTAACAAGTAATCCTGAACACTATTTTGAGGGTCTTTTAGACGACGCCCGTATTTATAATAGGGCTTTAACTGGAGAGGAAATTAGTTTTATTTATACGCACACTTCTTCTCAAACAGGATCTTGCGTATCTGCAGGCTTTTGCGGTGACGGTATTGAAAATGGACCAGAAATTTGTGATGATGGGTTTAATAATGGCAAATATGGATATTGTAAAGCCGATTGTACTTTAAATACCGCCAATAAATGCGGGGATCAATATTTTACAAAAGGAAATGAGGTTTGCGATTCGTCGGCGTTTAAATATGAAATTTTCACTTCAGGTCCTCTTTCTTTTTACTTATGGGCACAAAAAGAAAATAATTTTAGTGAGATAGATTCTTCAAATAAGGGCTGGTGTGATAATGATAATTTATATTTTTGCAGTAGTAGCAATGAATGTCCCACCGGCGGTAATTGTATTAGGAGCGGAGCTAAGTATAATACAGTAAAAGAAGGTTCTTGCGCTTATGATTGCCAAGGCCGCGATTATTGCGGCGACGGATTAATAAATCCCGTTTATGAAGAGTGCGAGGCTAGTGAAACTTGCCAGATAGGCAGTTGTAGCGGTGGCCTATCGGTGAATAAGTATTGTGAAAAAGACCAAGATTGTCAAAGTGGACAGTGTGAAAATTATCAACCAGGCAAAAAATATTGTCAGATGACGAACGAAGTAAAATCTGTGAAACAAGCCAGCGCCACCGGCTGGCCTTACTACGTTGATAATACTTCTGCCACTAAGAATTTTTCCAATGATTCTTGTTCTTGGGATAATAATTCTCTGGATTTGGCCTATTTTTCCTCCCCTGACATTTCTTGTCTGCCGTTTAAGGCTCCGGAGTTACCGGTTTATTTAGCTAATTGCGGCATTGATTCTGATAATGATGGTAATTATAAAGATCAGGGCGAGGAATGTGATTTTGGTCCGGCCAATGGCGATGCCTGCGTTCCGCAACAAGGCGCTCCGAGTTGTACTTATTGTGCTTTTGGCTGTAAAATAATGACTATCTCACAATAATTTTTTGATTAAAATAAAATAAACAATTAAATTATAAGAATATGTTTGATGACATCGCTCCTCAAAATCCTAATGAACCGGAAGACATTTTAGCCAATGCCGAACCGACTGGCGGACCCTTAGAATTAAAATCAGCTTTGGCTAATCAAAAATTAAAACCGGTAAAACCTGCTTTAACAGGGCCCAACCCCATCCCGGTTAGAGAGGAAATGAGTACCTTTGCCACTTCGGGTCAAAATCAAGAAAAACAAATAGAAATTACTCCCCCTATTTTAAATAAAAAAAATTTTTTTATTTTTTTAGGCTTTATTTTAATTGTCGCCTTGGGCGGTTTAACAACTTGGGGAATTATGAAAGCTACTAAAAAAACTTCCCCAACTGTCAGCAACCTCACGAATACAGTAGTTCCTTTGGTTAATGAAAATACTAATATACAGGTTAATGTAAATACCCCGGAGCAGGTTAATGATTCTGTCAATGTCCCTGCCGCAGTCATTATACCCGCCACCTCATCTGTTGCAATAACAGACACTGACGGCGATGGTCTTATAGATGAAGAAGAAAATAAATATGGAACAGACTCTCAAAAGACAGACACTGACGGCGACAGTTTAACAGATTATGAGGAAATTATGATTTGGAAAACCGATCCTTTAAAAACAGACACTGACGGCGACGGGTTTAATGACGGCGAAGAAGTAAAAAATGGTTACAACCCTTTGGGTGCCGGTAAATTATTGGAATTACCAACACAGTAAATTTAAAATGTTGCGGTAAAATGACCCTCTTTATTTCTTTAAGGAAAAGCCAAGAAGAATTTAATTATACTAATATGCCGGAAGAAAATTTAACAAGCACTAACGATTCGGAAATTTACATCATACCCGAAGAATTTTACGGCGCTGTTTCTAAACCGGTTAAAAAAAAATCTTCTGTTGCGGAAAAAAGTTCGCCAGTGGCGGTTTCTTCTAAACAATTTGCACCCGCTTTTCCTTTCGGAAAGGTGATTTTTTCCTCCCCTAAAGTTTTCATTGGTGTAATTGCGGCCGTTTTGATTATGGTTACGGGTATTTTTTCTTATTATTATATTCATCAAGCACAGGTTGCCCGTCAAAAATTATTAGAAGCCGAACAAATTAAGAATTCTGCAGTAATTACGCCCGGCGTCTCCGCTCCGGCTACTTCCACTGTGGAAAATATTGTTCAAACTGAGCCGGTTATTGAACAAGCAACATCTACTCCCACAATTTCCGTTCAATTTTCCGGCTTAGCTGTTTTTCCATTTAAAAATTACGCCCCTGCCGAAGATACAGATAATGATAGCTTAACTAATCAAGAAGAATCTCTTTATGGAACTAATCCCAGTAAGCCCGATAGCGACGATGATGGATTTTCTGATTCTTTAGAAATTTTAAGCCTTTATAATCCAATTGGATTTAAACCGGTTCGGTTGCTTGATTCCGGTAAAGTGGCAACTTATTTCAATCCAAATTTTGGTTATTCAATTTTTTATCCCGTTCAATGGATAGCCCAAGCTTTGGATTCCAATGCCGAGGAAGTTATTTTTTCTTCAGATACTGGAGAATTTGTTGAAGTTTTAGCTGTGGATAATGTTTTAAAACTTAAAGTTGAGGATTGGTATTTGGCGCAATCTCCCGGTGTTAGCGCCGCTGATTTAAAAATAATTAAAACCAAAGAAGGGGTAGAAGGAATTTTGAGCCCTGACGGTTTAACCGCTTATTTGCCATTTGAAGACAGAATTTTTGTTATTAATTACGACATTGGCATAAAAACGGAAATTAATTTTTTGACCACTTTAAAAATGATGGTCGGCAGTTTTAAGGCTCAAGGAGAAATAGAAAATTTGTCACCGGAAATAACTACTAGTACTGTAGAGAATTTTAATACCACTTCTTCTAATCCTTGATATGTCTTTGGAAATTTTTAATTTGACGCAAGATCAAAATGTCCTTGTTTGGCTTAAAGAAATAGCCAAAAAAGTTTCCCAAAATTTGAAAATCAAAAAAGATTTTTCTGTTATACTAGTAGGGGATAAAAAAATTAGACAATTAAATTGGCAATATCGAAAAAAAAATAAAATTACCGATGTCCTGTCTTTTGAGGGTGAGGCGGATTTTTTGGGGGAAGTGGTGATTAGTTTGCCCGAGGCCAAGCGTCAAGCTAAAAAATATAAGTTAAACTTAAAAATAGAAATGAGCCGGCTTCTAATCCATGGAATTTTGCATCTTTTGGGGTTTGATCATGAAAAAAACGCAAAAGAAGCTGAAAAGATGTATGCTTTGCAAGATAAACTCTTGATTGGAATTTTTAAAAAATATGTTTTATCTTCGTAAAACCGTTAAAAGTTTTTATTACGCCTTAAAAGGTTTGTCTTTAATTATAAAAGAGGAGCAAAGTTTTAGAATTCAATTAGTGGTGGCGGCTGTGGTATTTTTTTTAATGTTTTATTTTCCCTTGCGTAATTACGAAAAAATGGTACTAATACTTGTGGTAGCTTTTGTTTTAGTGTTAGAATTGATAAATAGCATCTTTGAAAGATTTGTGGATTTGATGAAGCCGCGTTTGCATTTTTATGTTGAATCCATTAAAGATGTTATGGCGGCGGCTGTACTCTTAGCTTCATTGGCAGCGCTTTTAATCGGCTTAATAATTTTTATTCCTTATTTTAAAAGTTAACTATGGTGTTTAGACGTAATTCCAAACAAGACGAAATAATTGCCGGCTTGGATGTAGGATCTACCGCTGTGCGTTTGGCTGTGGGACAGATTGTTCCGGTCAATGATAAAAAAGAGTTGCATATTATTGGTGCCGCCGAAGCTCCGGCAGAAGGTGTGCATCGGGGAGTGGTGACCAGTATTGAAGATGCTGTTTCTTCTATTTCCGCCTGTTTAGAAAAAGCCGAACAAATGACGGGTGTGCCCATAAGCCGGGCTTGGGTAGGTATTTCCGGTAGTCATATTATTTCCGAAGAAAGCAAAGGAGTGATAGCCGTAGCTAAGGCTGACGGAGAAATTTCAGAAGAAGAGGTAGAAAGGGCTATAGAGGCCGCCAGAACCGTAGCTACGCCCCTTAATTATGAAATTTTGCACGTTATACCTAAAAGCTATACTGTTGACGGGCAAGTAGGCATTAAAGATCCCATTGGTATGACCGGCGTTCGGTTAGAAGTGGATACTCAAATTATTCAAGGCCTTTCTTCACAGATAAAAAATCTCACTAAAGCTGTTTATCGTACCAGTTTGGAAATAAATGATTTGGTTTTATCAATTTTAGCCACGGCCGAAGCTGTGGCTACAGATAAGCAAAAGGATTTGGGTGTCGCTGTGGTTAATTTAGGTGGAGCTACTACCAGTGTGGTGATTTTTGAAGAAGGCGACATCTTGGATACGGCGGTTTTACCCATTGGTTCGGAACATATCAGTGCGGATTTGGCCATTGGCCTGCGAACTTCTATTGATGCGGCTGACAGACTAAAGTTAGAATACGGATCGGCCGTTTCCAAAGACATTGGTAAAAAGGAAGAAATAGATTTGTTTGATTTGGGGTCTGCTGAACACGAATTGGTTTCATTAAAATTTGCCAGTGAAATTATTGAGGCGCGGGTGGAAGAAATAATGGATAAAGTTGAGAGCATCTTTAAAAAAATTGGGCGTAGCGGCGTTCTGCCGGCCGGTGTAATTTTTACCGGAGGGGGAGCAAAATTAAATGGTTTAATTGAAGTAGCTAAACGTAAATTAAGATTGCCGGCCACGTTAGGCTACCCTTTAAATATTACCAGTGTTACTGATAAAGTTAATGATTTATCTTTTACCACCGCTATCGGATTGGTTAAGTGGGGGATGATGTCAGAATTAAGTCAGGAGAAAAATAATTTTGGAAATTTAGTTTCCCGTTTTGGTAAGGTCAATCCTTTAAAAAGATTGATTGGTTTTTTTAGATTTTAATCTATTTTTAAGGGTTAATTTAGCTTATCCACATTTAGATTGACATTAAAAATCCGAATCTATATAATGGAAGGTGAAAGACAATTCATCTTCTTTTTTGAACAAAAAATGTGTTCAATAACTAATTTGTAAAATTATGCCAGAAGTAAAACCAGCGATAGAAACACTTGCAAAAATTAAAGTGGTGGGCGTGGGAGGAAGCGGCGGCGCCGCTATTAACAGGATGATGCAAAGTAAAATTAAAGGAGTGGAATTCATTGCCATCAATACCGATTTGCAGGCTTTGCATTGTTTGCAGGCGCCGGTAAAAATTCATATAGGCAAAACCATTACCCGAGGATTGGGCGCCGGTATGAATCCCGATATCGGCTTCAAAGCCGCTGAAGAGTCTCAAGAAGAAATTCGTGAAGCCCTTAAAGGGGCGGATATGGTTTTTATAACTTGCGGGCTTGGCGGGGGTACCGGTTCCGGTGCCGGGCCGCTAGTGGCGGATATTGCCAAAAGCAGTGGCGCGCTTACCATTGCTGTGGTGACTAAACCATTTTCTTTTGAAGGTCGTCAAAGAAGGGAAATAGGGGAAAATGCTCATCAACAATTTTTAGAAAAAGTAGACACTATTATTACTATTCCCAATGACAGGGTCATGCAAATAATAGATAAAAAAACTCCCTTAATAGAGGCTTTTCGTATTATTGATGATGTTTTGCGTCAAGGTGTGCAGGGAATTTCGGAAATTATTACCGTTCCCGGTCTGATTAATGTTGATTTTGCCGACGTCCGAGCAATTATGCAAGATACAGGTTCGGCCTTGATGGGAATTGGTTATGGCAGTGGAGAATCCCGCGTTGTGGATGCGGCCAAATCAGCTATTGCCAGCCCTCTTTTGGATCTTTCCATTGATGGAGCTAAAGGGATTTTGTTTATTGTAACGGCCGGCAGTGATGTGGGTATGCATGAAATTGCCGAAGCGGCTAAAATTGTCACCGGCAACGCAGATGAAAATGCCAAAGTAATTTGGGGCACGGTAATTGATGAAAGTTTAAAGGATGAGGTTAAAATTACTGTTATTGCTACGGGCTTTGAAAAGAAGTCTGACAGCACCTTTATGAATCGTATGGGTAAGTCGGCTTTTTCTTCATCTTTTAATACTTTAACTGTTCCGGAAAATCCCAAGACGCCAGAAAAAAAACCCATTAGCTCTCTTCGTCCCGAACCGGAAAAAAACAATGTAGAATTTAACAGAACTGATTTCTCCTCCACTCCTTTGCAAAAAAAATCGGTTAAAAGATTGGATTTGGAAAAAGAAGAAAACGTGCCGGTAATCAATAAAAAAAATGAAGAGGATGAATTGGAGATCCCCGCTTTTATCCGTCGTAAAATGACTTAGTTGGTATTGTTGGCTGTTTAAATTTTTAATATGCACTGTCCTGTTTGTAATTATAAAGACACTAAAGTAATAGATTCGCGTTTAAGCCAAGACGGGTCTACTATTAGGCGTCGACGCGAATGTTTTAAATGTCAATATCGCTTTTCCACCTTGGAGGAGACGGAAATTTTGGATTTAACCGTAGTTAAGCGCGATGGTCGCCGTGAGCCTTATAGCCGTGAAAAAATTACCAAAGGTTTGTTTAGGGCTCTGGAGAAAAGATCTTACACTAACGATTCTTTGGCTTCCCTAATCCATTCCATAGAAAGAGATATTCAAAAAAAACGTAAAAGGGAAATCAAAAGCGCAGAAATAGGGGAAATAGTAGCCAATCGTCTTAAAAATTTTGATAAAGTCGCTTATATTCGTTTTGCTTCCGTTTACCGCGCTTTTGAAGATGTGGATACTTTTAAAAAGGAATTGGAAATACTTTCTCGCCATAAAAATCAATTGCAGAAGAAAATTGTAAGAAAAAAACGCGGCAAAATGTTATAATTATTATAATAGTCAGCTTTTTAAAAGCATTTTAATGTAAATTAAACCTATGAAAAATTTAAGGCCTTTTTTATTGGTAGTAATAACCATAAGTTTAATTGTAGGAGGTTTATCAGGCTTGGTAACCGGAATTTTAATAAATGATTGGCTGTCTTTGGACAGTAATTATCAATTTTTTAAATCAAGCAGTTTGGTAAAAAATTTGATTAATTTGCCGGTGAATGAAAAATTAGTTTTGCCTTTGACAGAAAGTGAACAAACAATTGCTTTAGTTAAAAAAATTTCACCGGCTGTGGTTTCGGTTATCGTCACTAAAAATTTTAATTTAAGCGTTAAGCAAAAGTCTCCTTTGGATGATTTTCTAAACAATTTGCCTTTTGATTTAAAAATAGAGGTATTGGAAGGTGAGGATCCGTCAAATGGCAATAAAAACAATAAGCAAGAGGTGGAAGCGGGGAGCGGTTTTATTGTGCGTTCCAACGGCTTGATTTTAACTAATAAGCACGTGGTTGAAGACATCACCGCCGAATATTCAATTAAGACAACCGATGGTAAAACTTATCCTGCCACCGTGATTGCCCGTGATCAATTTTTGGATATTGCCTTACTTAAGATAGAAGCTGAAAATTTACCTTTTATTTCTTTGGGCAATTCGGACAAATTAGAAATTGGCCAGACTGTTGTAGCTATAGGCAATGTTTTGGGACAATATCAAAATACGGTTACGCGTGGCATTGTCTCTGGCATTAAAAGAAGGGTGGTGGCCGATGCCGGCCGCGGTTCCAGTGAGGTGATAGAGGCGGCCATTCAAACGGACGCCGCTATCAATCCGGGCAATTCCGGCGGTCCTTTGTTAAACTTGCGTGGTGAAGTTATCGGAATCAATACCGCTGTTAATCTTGGTGGCCAATCAGTGGGTTTTGCTTTGCCCATCAATAGCGCCAAAAATATCATTGAAAGCGTGGAAAAATACGGTCGGATTATTAAACCATGGCTTGGGGTGCGTTATATTGTTATTAACAAAGGTGTAGCCGCCAAAAACAATTTAACTTTTGATTATGGCGCCTTAGTTGTAAAAGGGGAACAAACGGGCGAGTTAGCCGTTATTCCCGGTTCACCTTCGGATAAAGCCGGTATTGTAGAAAATGATCTTATTTTAGAAATTAACGGGCAAAAAGTGACGGAAGAAAATGGTTTGGGTATTTTAATTAATAAATATAAAGTTGGGGATGAAGTGAGTTTAAAAATAGTACACAAGGGGGAAACAAAAACAATCAAAATAAAATTAGAAGAGGCTATAAGCAATTAAAAGTTAATAGTAGTAAGTTAAAAAAGCGGTAAAAATCTTGAATCTTTCCCGCTTTTTAAGTATAATTAAAGCATATTAATTTTTATTTATGACCAAAAGAACCAAAATAGTTTGCACCATAGGGCCGGCCTCTTTTAAGACAGCTGTTATAGAGAATTTAATTAAAGCAGGGATGAACGCGGCGCGTATTAACTTTTCTCATGGTACTCACGAAAGCAATGGAAAAATGATTGATCTAATCAGAAAAGCGGCCGATAAATTAAAAGTGCCCGTGGTTATTATCGCTGATCTGCAAGGCCCTAGAATTCGCGTTGGAATTCTACCCAAAGAGGGATTGACTCTTAAAAAAGGTCAGTTGGTTAAATTAAGTGTCTCGGAAAAGAAATTGGGCGCCAATATGATTCCGGTCACTTATAAAAATTTAGTCAAAGATGTTTCTTCCGGAGAAAGAATTTTATTGGATGACGGAAAAATTGAATTAGTGACTAAAAAAATCCAAAGTGAGGTGGTGGAGGCAGAAGTAAGGGTGGGGGGAGTACTTACTTCTAATAAAGGAATTAATTTGCCCGATTCCGTTATCTCTATTAATGCTTTGACAGAAAAAGATAAAGAAGATTTAAAATTTATTGTTAGAAAAGATGTTGATTTTGTGGCCTTGTCTTTTGTTAAAAATGCGCAAGATATTTTAGGCTTACGTTTTTTAATTAAAGATTTGGTGGGTGGAGAAGCCGGTAAAAAAAATAAGATTGAAATAAAAATTATTGCTAAAATTGAAAAACACGAAGCGATTAAAGAAATTGATGAAATAATTTACGCTGCTGATGCCATAATGGTAGCGAGAGGAGACTTGGGTTTGGAAATGCCGGCGGAAGAAGTACCACTACTTCAGAAAAAAATGATTAGTAAATGTTTGGAAGCGGCTAAGCCGGTAATTGTAGCCACACAAATGCTAGAATCTATGACACATAACCCCAGGCCTACCAGGGCGGAAGTTAGTGATGTCGCCAATGCGGTAATTGACCACACTGACGCGGTGATGCTATCGGCCGAAACGGCTAACGGTGAATATCCCGTGGAAGCGGTGCAAACAATGTCCAGAGTGATTATTAAAACCGAAGCTTCTATTTTTGACGATTTGCCTTACAGTCAATCTTTAATGGCGGATCAAAAAACAGATGTGGTAATGAGCGGTTTATCCAGACTCTTGGCGGAAAAAATAAAAGCCAAAGCTATTTTAGCCGCTTCTTTAACCGGTGAGACCGGTAGACAAATTTCCAGATTTAGACCGGAATTATTAATTTTTGTGGCTACGGATAATGAAAAAGTGCGCCGCCAGCTTAATTTATCGTGGGGTATTGTGCCTTTTATTTTACCTACCTGCAAAACAGTAGAGGAACTGATTGAAAGATCTTTGGTTTATTTGCGTAAAGAAAAATTTATTAAAAAAAGTGACAAGCTAATCATTATCGCTGGTGAACCTGTAGGCGCGGTCGGCGGTGTAAATTGGGTGGAAGTAAAACAGGTAAATTAAAATAAATATGTACATAAAATGGTTTAAAGAAATTTCTATTAAAGATATACCTTTAGTGGGTGGAAAAAATGCTTCATTGGGCGAGATGTACTCCAATTTAACTCAAAAAGGAATTAACATACCCAATGGCTTTGCGGTTACGGCTGAATCTTTTAGATATTTTTTAAAATATAATAAATTAGATGACAAGATTAAAGAAATTTTAAAAGATAAAAAAATAGCGGAAGATGTTAAAAAATTATCAGCCGCTGGCAAAAAAATACGAGAATTGATGCTATTGGCCAAGATGCCGCGGGATTTGGTAGCTGATATTTTAAAGGCCTATAAGGAGCTTGGTAAAAATGTAGATGTGGCTGTACGTTCTTCAGCCACAGCCGAGGACTTGCCTCAAGCATCCTTTGCCGGCCAACAGGAATCTTATTTAAATGTTTCCGGCGAAAAAGCTCTTCTGGAGGCAATTCAAAAATGTTATGCGTCTCTGTTTACTGATCGGGCAATTTCTTACCGCAATGAACAGGGCTTTGATCACGAGGTCGTGGCCTTATCAGCCGGCGTACAGAAAATGGTAAGATCAGACTTGGCTTGTTCCGGTGTAATGTTTACTTTAGATACGGAATCCGGATTTAGAGATGTAGTTTTAATCAATGGTTCTTGGGGCTTGGGAGAAAATATTGTTAAGGGCAGGGTTAACCCCGATCAGTTTATTGTTTTTAAAAAGACTTTGGAAGAGGGGTATAAATCAATTATCAGCCGTAATTTAGGTTCTAAGGAAATGAAATTGCTTTACGCCGGAACCAATCGCACTTTACAAAAAAAAGTGACAGCCAGGGAACAGCATTCTTTTGTTTTAAATGATGAAGAAATTTTACAACTGGCTAAGTGGGGGATGGAAATAGAAAGGTACTATGGCCGACCGCAAGACATTGAATGGGCTAAAGACGGACGAACAAAAAAATTGTTCATTGTACAGGCGCGTCCAGAAACAATTCACGCTCTTAAAAATACCAATGTAATAGAGGATTATCGTTTGGAGAAACGCGGAAAAATTTTGACGGAAGGATTAGCTGTTGGAGAAAAGATTGGTCAGGGCAAAGCACATATTATACAACTGCCCAAGGAATTAAAATATTTTAAAAAAGGCGAGGTTTTGGTCACTCGTATTACCGATCCGGACTGGGAACCAATTATGCGCATGGCCAGCGCCATCGTCACAGAACAAGGTGGCAAAACATCACACGCGGCCATAGTATCCAGAGAGCTTGGTGTGCCATGCGTAGTGGGGACCGGTAATGCGCGTAAGACTATTAAGAATGGCCTTAATGTCACAGTCTCTTGTGCCGAAGGTGAAAGAGGTTTTATTTATGAAGGACTTTTGTCTTTCAAAATAAAAAAAGAAGAAATAAAAGAAATGACCAGGCCGCAAACAAAAATCATGATGAATGTAGGTACGCCGGACGAGGCTTTTAAATTTTCTTTTTTGCCCAATGACGGAGTAGGGCTGGCGCGAGAGGAATTTATCTTCACTAATTTTATCAAGATTCATCCTGAAGCGTTAATAAATTATGACAAACAGCCGCGCGATGTTAAAGAAAAAATAAATCATTTAACGGTTGGCTACAAAGAGAAGAAACATTATTTAATTGATAAACTGGCCGAAGGTGTTGCTTTACTTGCCGCCGCTTTTTATCCCAAAGACGTTATTGTTAGATTTTCTGATTTTAAGACTAATGAATACGCCTCTTTAATTGGCGGTAAAGATTTTGAACCCAAAGAAGAAAATCCGATGATTGGTTGGCGCGGTGCTTCCAGATATTATGATAAGAATTTTGAAAACGCTTTTGGATTAGAATGCGCGGCTATGAAAAAAGCGCGTGAGGTGTGGGGTTTAAAAAATATTATAGTAATGATTCCCTTTTGTAGGACAGTGGAGGAAGGTAAAAAAGTTTTAGCTACGATGGAGAAGTTTGGTTTAAAAAGAGGAGAGAACGGTTTAAAAGTTTACATGATGGTAGAAATTCCCGCTAATATAATTTTGGCCGATCAATTTGCCAAAATATTTGATGGATTTTCCATTGGCTCCAATGATTTAACGCAGTTGACTTTGGGTGTGGATAGAGATTCTGCTTTGGTCAGTCATATCTATAATGAAAGAAATGAAGCTGTGACAACTTTAATAAAACAAGTTATTAAAGTTGCTAAAGAAAACAATGTGAAAATCGGTATCTGCGGACAAGCCCCCAGTGATTATCCGGAGTTTGCCGAGTTTTTAGTGAAAGCGGGAATAGACAGTATCTCTTTAAATCCCGATACGGTGGTAGCCACAACCAAAATAATTGTGGAAATGGAGAAGAAAATTGGAAAATAAACCGGCATCGGGATAGTTCCGGGCGCTTGACAGGAGGTTTATTTAGTAGTAAAATCAGAGCATGCCATTTAGGTATTTTAAAGGGTATTAAAATTAAAGGCTTCATTTAAAGTGGGCCGGTAGTTCAGTCCGGTTAGAATGCCTCCCTGTCACGGAGGAGATCGCGGGTCCGAATCCCGTCCGGCCCGCCAGTATAAAATAAAAACACGGACCAAAATCCGTGTTTTTGTATTTTAAAACCCCCGGAAATTAGTTTGGACAAAGGCTATCCATATAAAGGAGGGTCTATACGGGAGCTCTTATCCAAACGCATTTTAGGGGGTTTAAGATTTTTTATCCAACAATCGCTTTGAAGACTTCGGGATATTTTTTGGCTATTTCTGCCAAAACTTTTCTGTCTAAAATCACTTGGGATTTTTTAAGTTTACCCATTAATTTGCTGTAGGTAGTGCCACACAGACGGCAAGCGGCGTTGATTTTAATCTGCCAAAGAGCGCGAGCGGCTCTTTTTTTGTTGCGTCTGTCGCGATAAGCATTAACACCGGCTTTTAAAATAGCTGTTTTAGCCAATGTAATTTTGCTTTTTCTGCCCCAGCGATATCCTTTGGTCTGTTTAAGAATATTTTTTCTGTGTTTCAAATGTGACTTTCCTCTTTTAACTCTGCTCATAGTATTTTAGATCCTTCGTGTCGTTTTAGGATGACAATAAATTAAGAATTAGGTAAGGCAACATTAAAAGTTTTTTCAAAGGCTTTGGAAAAAGAAATATCGCGTCTTTTGTTGCGCGTAGTTTTTCCGGATTCGCGGGAATTAAAATGATCCTGTCCCGCTTTGCGTTTTAAAAATTTGCCTGTTTTGGTTTTAATAAACCTTTTGGCTGTTGCTTTGTGTGTTTTAAGTGTAGAGGCCATAATGATTATTCTTTCTTTTCCCCCGCAAGGATGGCGCTGATTCTGCCACCTTGGTTTTGTGGCAGTTGTTCCAGCTTAATATTGAATCCTTGTTTTAAAAAATTAATAAAATTATTGAGTAAAGTAAAAGCTATATCCATATGTTGTCTCTCGCGTCCGCGCAGTATGATTTCCACTTTTATTTTATTGCCGTCTTCTAAAAATTTTACAGCTTGATTTTGACGCATTTCCAAATCGTGTTGACCGATTCTGGGCGTTAACCTTATACCTTTTATTTCCACTTGCTTTAGGGCCTGTTTTTGTTTTTTTAGTTCTTTTTCTTTTTCGTATTTATATTGGCCCAAGTTTAAAAGTTTGGCTACCGGAGGTTCAGCCACAGGGTTAACTACCACTAAATCATAACCTCTTTCCTCGGAAATTTTTAAAGCTTCTTTAGTTGGCATGACATCTAAATAAACTCCTGTTTCATCAATGACGCGCAATTCCGGCACCCTAATAAATTCGTTAGCCTGAAAATTTATGGTAGGCTGTTGCTGTTGTCTTTTGTGATGATAACGTGAAATGCGCATTGTTTTAAAATTAGTTGGTGGAGGTGATGGGAGTTAAACCCATGTCCAAGAAGTTTCCTATAAACCTTTTACATTTATTAGTTTGTTTTAGTTTAATTTGAACGTTCTAAACAAACAAAATAGTCCAAATATGCTTCTAATGTTTTGCCAAACAAAGCCGAAGCGGGCAGTCTTGGCTAAGCTCAATTATATGACACCCCTTAAGTTTTATTGAGCATCAAACACGGGATGTGATTGCTTGCTATTAAGCGACAACCATAGCGAATGAAGGCATGCGGAAAGCATTAGCTACCGCGGTCTTCATTCTATTGTAGATGTTGGCATCTATAATTTGATTGCTTACAGGATTAACGAGGTTGTAAGCAGCCTCGAAATGTAGGTTTAAAAGGTACGCAACTTGTCGAAATCCGGCACCCCCAAATTGACGCTTAGGTTCTTTTTAAAATTCTCCTCGTTTCAGCTCTCTTTCTATATCCTTCTTTTTAATCTGTTCTTTTTTTTCAAATTTCTTTTTTCCTTTGCCTAAGCCGATTTCTAGCTTAATCCAGTGATGTTTAGTATATACCTTTAAGGGGACTATTGTCAAGCCTTGAGTGGTTTTAAGGCCAATTATTCGGTCAATCTCCTTTTTTTTAAGCAAAAGGCGGCGGCTTTGGGTAGGGTTATATCCCTTAATATCTCGACTTTTTTTATAAGCAGAGATATTGGCGTTAATTAAAAAAAGTTCGCTGTTTTTAATAGTGACATAAGACTCTTTTAGGCTAATTTGACCATCTCTAATAGATTTAACTTCGTCACCGGCAAGCTCTATTCCCGCCTCCCATTTTTCTAGGATATTATAGTCAAAAAAAGCTCGTTTGTTTTCCGCGTGCATATTCATAGATTAATTTTACTCTTGTTGACCTTATTTTTCAAGAAAGGTATAATGTAAGAGAAAATAACTTTTATTTTATGCAAAAACAATTTATTACCATCAGCACCTCTTCTTTTTTAAAAGCGGTTTTAATTTTAGTAATTATAGGTTTAGTTTATTTAATTTGGGATATTTTACTTTTATTTTTTGTGGCTTTGCTTTTGGCCGCCTTGATTATGCCCTTGGCCGATTGGGCCTCGGCTAAAAAAATACCCCGCGGGTTAACTGTTTTTTTGGTTTATTTGTTCGCTTTAAGTTTGGTGGTAGGGGTGGTGGCCTTGCTGGTTCCTCCAATTATTAATCAAATTACTCAAGTATTTGGTAACTTTGATCTTTATAAAGACAAAACCATTGGCTTTTTATCTTGGGCCAAGGATTTGGCCGTTCATTACAAAGTTTGGGATCCAGTTTCCAAAATCATTCCCAGCACTTTAGCCGACGGTGTGGGCACGGCGCAAAAAGTAGTGGGTACGGTTTTTGGGTTTCTTGGCGGTATTGGTTCTTTGGTTTTAGTTTTGGTAATGGCTTTTTATATTGTAGCCGAAGAAAATAGTTTTAAAAAATTAGTATGCTATTTTACTCCACCGGAATATCAGCCGTATTTTGGCAGTCTGTGGCATAGAATTAAAGAAAAGTTAGGTTATTGGTTAAGAGGTCAGTTGTTGCTAGATATTATTGTGGGCGCGACCAGTTATATTGGTCTTTTGATTATTGGCGTACCTTACGCGCTTCTTTTGGGGTTACTCGCTGGAATTTTTGAAACCGTTCCTTATGCCGGTCCAATTTTTTCCGCTGTTTTGGCCATTGCTTTAACCGCTCTGCAGACCGGTAGTTGGGCGCTGACACTTTTTGTCCTGGTTTTATTTGTGGCAATTCAACAGTTAGAGAATAATTTTTTAGTGCCTCAAATAATGAAACGAGCTATTGGATTAGATCCTATTATCAGCATCCTTTCTCTATTAATTGGTTATCGTTTACTGGGAGTAACTGGAGCAATTTTGGCCATTCCTTTAATGGCTGTTCTAAGCGTAGTTTGGAGTGAGATATTGGCTTGGCGTGGCAAGCAAGTAAAAAAATAGTAAAAGATTATGAATTTTAAATCGCTAATTGCCGTTTTGTTGGCTTTAATTTATTTTATTATTTTAGAATTAGCCAATTACTATGGAGCGGGCGTTCTTTGGTTGGGTCCTCTCAGTTTATTTTTTGGGGTATTCTGTTTATTTTTTTTACGCCGCTTTTTTTTAAAAGAGAAAGACGAGAATGAAAGTATTTTTTTTCTTTCACCTTTTTTATTTTTTTTGGGTGTAATTTTTATTTTTGTTTTTTTAGACAGATCTTTTTTTAGACAGATCTTAATTTTTTCTTCCGCCTGGCTTTTTTTTATTTATTTTTTTTACGCCATAAAATTTTTAATCAGCAAAGAAAGCTACGCGCGGGAAAATTTGCTAGTTTTGCGGGAGATTTTTCCCGCCCTGTCTTTTTTCTTTTTGACTAGTGGATTTTTTGGCTGGCTGGTTTTTTTAAACAAAATTTTTTGGGTATTTTTTCTTCTAGTCATTTTAATTTCTTTTTTAACCGCTCGAGAAATTTTCAACGCCGGTAAAATTAAAAAAATCGCCCCCAATTTACTAATCTCTTTATTAGCAGGTGAATTTTTTTGGAGCCTTTATTTTTTACCTATTGGTTTTTTGTCCCGCTCCTTCATCTTAACTGTCGTTTGGTTAGCTTTAATTAAATTATCCATTGAGTTTTTGCAAGAAAAAAAATCGGTTAAACGCATCGGCTTTATTTCTTTTTTTTCTTTATTTTTAATAATTTTAGCGCTTTTGATTTCACGTTGGATTTAATAAGTTGCCGACTAGTATCCTTTTATTTAATTTTAAAATATGCTCAATAAAAAAACAGAAGAAAAAAAGGTCGCTCCTCATTTACCCAAAGAAGTAAGACTAAAAGGTCAGGATGCAATAGTTAAAGAAAATTGGTTTTTACAGCTTTTTATTTTAGCGGTTGTTTTTGGTTTTGTCTCCGGCCTTGTCGGCGGTATGGTAGTTAATTCTCGTTTTTTTGATAATTGGCTGTGGGGACAAGATGGGTTGGGAAATCCCGCCACCACTTCCTCCAGAATCGAATCCGGCAATTTAAGTTATGAGAATTTAAAGAGGGAGTCCTTTTCCGCCGTTTTTGATTTTTATCCCGCTGCGGCTTTAAATAAAGACGGCTTTTTAGATCCTTCACTTAAGGTGGGCAGCGGCTTTTTCCTTACCTCAAATGGTTACGCCGCCGCTTCTAAAATAATTTTAGAAAAATTCAATCGCAAAGATTTAGTTGTTGTTGATCAGGATAAAAAAATTTATACTTTGGAAAAGGTAGCAGCTGATCCTGTTTCTGATTTGGCCATAGTTAAAGTTAATAGAGAAGGGGCCTCCACTCTTTCTTTCGCCGGCGAGGACGATGTTTATTCTGATTTGGATGTTTGGCTGCCTTTTTTAAATAGCGGTCTTTATCAAACAAAAGTTTTAGACGCCGATTATTGGATACCCCGTATTCATGCCGATTATTATTTAAATTCGGAAAAAATTTATCGTCTGGGTCTTCTTAAAAATTCGTTAGATAAAAAAAGTAGCGGTATTCCGGTAGTTAACTTGCGCGGACAGACGGTGGGTATGCTTTTAGGAATTGATGCCAGCTCTAATTTTAATTCTTTTGTTAAATCAGCGGTTATTTCTTCGGCTTTAAAACAGGTTTTGGAAAATGGAATCATCAGAAGAAATTATTTAGGCTTGCAATATCAGGAGGCTGGGGAGGTCACCGGAAATAAAAAAACTAATCGCAATGGTGTTATTTTAGTTAATAATCCTTTTACCGGGGCCGGTTTTGTTGATAAAAAAAGCCCTCTTTTTACCGTTGGGTTAAAAGCCGGTGACAATGTCTTAAATATAAATGACGAAGTTATTTCCTCGGTGCGTTCTTTACCGGAAATACTTTTAGATTATTCCCCGGGTAGCAAAGTAAAGATAAAATATTCTCGTGATGGGATAGAAAAAATAGAAGAAGTGATCCTGGGTCAAATTTCTTCCAAATAAAAATTAAAATTTTAATATGACCTATTCTGCTTTATTTTTGCACTATCGTTTAAAAATTTTTTGGGGTGCCGTTTTGGGCCTGGTAATTTTTTTGGCCGCCAGTTTTTTCTTTACTTGGCAATACAGCGCTACGGCTCGGCTTTTAATTATTCCTGGTTCTTCCCCGGGGGTTGATCCATACACTGCCATTAAATCCGCGGAAAGAATCAATGAAAATTTGTCTCAAGTGGTGCATACCTCTTCTTTTTACGATCGCGTAGTTAAAACAGCCCCGCAATTTAATTTTAATCCCACGGAATTTAACAATTTAAATGAAATCAAGCGTCGCACGGCTTGGGATAAAGCTGTAATTACCGAAGTTGTTTCCGGTACGGGTTTTTTAAACATCACGGTTTATAATGAAGATAAGAATCAAGCAGTGAGTTGGGCCAATGCTATTTCTTACGCTTTATCCACCCAGGGTTTTGAATACATCTCTGGTAATGTACAAATAAAAATTGTGGATGCACCCGTTTTTTCGCGTTTTGTCACTCGTCCCAATTTTTTGCTTTTAGGTTTTTTGGGGATAATTATTGGCGGATTGGTGGGGGCAATTTATGTTTTATTTAAGTATGAATAAATAATATAAAGTCATATGGATCCTATTTTAACTCAAAACATTGCTGCGGAATTAGGGTTGGAGGATATGCCTGTGAAAGAGCGCGATAGTATTTTATTAAAAATCGGCCAGATTATTTTTCAGAGGATAATGATGAGGGCGCTGGATGAAATGAATGAAGAGGTTAAGGAAAAATTTGATCAAGCGTTGGGGGAATCCAAAGGAAATCCTGAATCCATTTTAGATTTTTTGCGCGCCAATATTAAAAATTTTGATGAATTGGCGGGTGAGGAGATTGCCGGCTTTAAAAAAGAATCCATAGATTTGCTTAGAGCGGCTAAAAAGGGGCTATAGGTTTTTGATTGTTTTAAGGTGTTTCACGGGTTCCTAGAGTGGGTATTGACAAAAACTCAATTTTGTGCTAAAATAAGGAGTTTAAAATTATAAAAATATGGCTTTAAGGGGAGATGGCGAAAAGCCGGGACAATTACATACAGCCACAGAGACAAATGAAGAAGAGGCTTTAAAACAAATAATCAGAGAAACCTCTGACTATAAAGATTTTGTTAGAAGTTTTGAAGAATTAAAAAAAGCCAAAAAAAAAGGAATTAAAGAAGCAGATCCCTCTGATTGGCTAAGACTTTTAGCTGAAGCAATTAAAAAATGGCCGGAGGGTGATAAAAAAACTGTCGCGCAATTATTTATTATTGATCAAAAATCGGGATCTGGTGCCGGCGAAACAAAAAAAACAAAAGGAAGTAAAAAAGGAGTTGAGGATTTAAAAGCCATAGCGCGCCAAGAAGGCGAGACGGAATTTTCCAATGACGAGGCTAGGAATAAGCCGGGAAGAGAAAAAGCAAAAAAAACAAAAGGAATGTTAGGTGTGGCGGAAGTTTTAGAAGTAACAATTCCGGAAAAAACAATTGACGGTGTTCCTGCGGCGGAGAAAACAGAAAAAAAAGTTGAATCCGTAGTGTCTTTGCCGGTTTTTACAGAAGAGGCTTTAAAGCAAGATTTGGCCACGGAGCCGGAGGTTGTTCCTTCGGCAACAGAACCAACTGTGGAAGCAATTCATCATGTAATAGAAGAAGTGGCAGAAAGACAACAAGAAACAGGTCAAGTTTTTGATTTGGCTTTTTATCGCCAAGCCTTAAGAGAATGGTTTCCCAGTTTGGCTGTCCGCAAGGGTTTTGAAGAAAAAGACACTGGAAAAAAATATAGCAACATGGATGGCAATGCCTGTTTGTTTTTCTTTAGGCATATTTTAGGTTTTGAAGAGGGAACCGAGGAAGAAAAAAATTATGTTAATAAGGACGTGGTTTATGTGGCTCCGGGAAAATTTCAAGAAGGGGCTTTAAATTTGGATACTTCTCCCGGAGTACACGGAGGTTTGGCCGAGGCCGGTACGGGATTCATTGATCATCATGGTCCGGAGTCTGAAAGACAAACCAGCGCTTTTCAAATTTTATATGATCAGTTTAGAGAAGCGGGCGCTTTAGATAAATTATCCGCTCAAGAAAAACAAGCTCTGGAAAAATTATCCCAGTTTGTCACCTTTATTGATTCTTACACTTTGCCTACGGGTTTTAGATGGAAAGAGGCTTGGGAAAATAGTCCCAACAGTATTTTTGGTTTGTCTTTGGCCTATCAAAACAACATTCCCATTGCCGCTTTGTTTGAATTTTTTAAAACCCATCCTTTAGAGGATGCTTGGAGGGGTTTGGAAAAATTTACCGAACCCTATTTAGAAAAGTTTAAAGATTCCCGCGAGGGTTGGAAAAGAGAAAAAGACAAAACAGACAGATTTGTTAAAGAGATAACGGAAAGGCCCAATCCGTTAGGTTTTGTTGTAGAAACAAAAGCCCTGGGAAAAATTTTAGTGCAAATTCAAAAAGATTTTAAAGAAAAAAAATCCGCTTTGCAATTTTCCGCTTTAGCCAACGGATTGGACGGAATTTTGGTTTGGGAACCCGGTTCCGGAACTTTCTTTTTAGCCACGGGTCCTCAAAAAGAAGTGACGCCGGAATTAATGAATAAAATTGGCGAGGGGGTTTTGGTAAGAAAAAGTTTGGTTAAGAAGGGCGGCAAGGATAGAAAAAATACCCTCGGATCGCTTTTACAATCTTTAGGGGTTATGGAATTTACGGCCGATGTTAAAAAAATAGTTGAACAGACTGAAACAGCTACTGGCAATGTAGCTGGGGCGCCAGAAGTTGCCACTCCTCAAGCCTCACCCGAGTCAAAAGAGAAACAAGAAAGAGAAGAATTTAAGCAAGCTATTAGGATTCAACTTAAAGCTAATAACGGCCGCCTACCAGATAGTGTTTATAACTGGAACTTTGTTAAAAAATTAGTTGCTAACTGGTATGTTTTGGGCGATGCCATTTATGAATATTACACTCAGGATGTTCAATCAGAGATGATAACGCATAGAAATTTTAATGGAACCTATGATGAAATAGAGGGAAAATTATTTTTAGTTTTAGAAACTCATCCAGATAAAACTTTAGCTGATCCGGATTTATCTCGTTGGTTTGGTCTTCATATCAAACGCCCTCTTTCTGAAGCAGAAGCTGGAGTATCATCTGTGCCTGAATCTTCACCAACCGAAGCGGAAGCGGATGGAGAAACCTTTAGACCAGAAGAACCGCCAACTCAGGAAGAGGAAGAAGATGGGGAAGAAGATGGGGAAGAAGAATATCGTCCCGATTTGGAAAAATTAAGAAGTTGGAGTGAATCCAGCGAAAACACGGAAGACACCAGTGCCAGGCTGGATGAAAAACGAGCGGAATATGTTAGGATTTATCAAGATTATTTAAAAGCTAAAATAAATGTTGGCAGACTGGAAAAATTAAAAATTTTATTTAAATTGAACAAGAAAGAGGCAAAACCGTCTTTAAGCGAGGAAGAAAAAGGGGAATTGAAACAAAAATTAATAGATGTTCGAAACAGCTATCTTTCGGCCAAGCAGGATCATGCCAGGGCTTTGTTTCAAGAAAAGGCCAAAGAATTGGCAGAGTCGGGTTTATCACCGGAAGAAGTGACAGCCGAATTGAACAGATTCAGCCAAAAAGAATTATTTGAAAAATTAATTGTCGGTGAGGAATTGGCCTTGCAGGCGGCGCAATCGGCCGAATGGCCGCCTAAGGAAAAAGGTATCCTGCGCAAAGGGTTAGATTGGTATTTGCATCAACATTGGACAGTGAGGACTTTAATTAATGCCGGTATTTTAACCGGCGCTTTGTTTGCTTTTTCTTCCATTTCAGTTGGCGCCGCCGCCGGATATTTTGGCAAAAAAGTTTTAGTTAGCGGTACGGCCGCTTTTACCGGTTTAAGCGTGGGCAAGGGGGTGGATATGTTTCTTGGAAGAAGTACGCAAAAATTTGTTGAAAATGAATTAAAAAAAACAGTACAGCGAGCTTTGGAACACGGCGAGGCGGGATATGTTTATAATGTTTTTGAAAGAATGTGGATGAGACAAAACAGAGTGTATGAGCAAAAGAAATATAATGAAAAATTAAATAAGAGCGTGAAGATTTTTACTTCAGTTGCTACCTCTGTAGGCGTTGCTTTATTTTTGGGAGGTATGTTGTTTCCCAAGGCAGGCGCGGCGGCAGAACAAGCGGCTAGTGTTGGAAAAGGCGTTGGACATCCAACCGAAGCTACCGGAGACAAGGCGGGATTAGCAAAAGTCCAGACAACGGGTGCCAAAGAAGCGACTCTGCAAGGCAAGGGTGCTGTGGCAGAACAAGGAGCTGGTGCTGCAAAAAGTGCGGCAACTACAGCGGCAGAAACAGGTACGCCTTCAACTGGTCAGGGTGCAGAAGCTGAACCAACTGTGTCTTCTGGAGCACGAGCTGGAATTAATGAACCTCCGGGTGCGGGAGGGACACCTAAAGGAGCAGTAGAAACTTTAAGTGGTGAAGCGGCAAAACATCTAGAAAAAATTTCCACTTTGGGTGAAAAACAAGGAATGATTTCCCTTTTACGTCAACAATTGGAAGACAACCCCGCCAAGTTTGGTTTTGACGGAGATGTTAATGACGGCGCAACAGTGCATAGTTGGGCAGAACATCAATCCTCGCAAGCTGCTATTCAAAATAATTATTGGGATCCTCAAACAGGGGATCAGACTTGGTTTAGATGGGACGCTAATCATCCAATGCGTTTTGTTTTAGAAGGAGATGCCAAACATGGTTTTAAAGTGCAAGAGATTGGGACTGAGGGGCGTTCTTTTATTCATTATGGAGATGCGGGAACTCCACATCCAGCCCCTTTGCCCGAAGTACACCCGGCTCCAACTCCAGCCCCAACTCTAGTACACCCAATACTAGAAAGTGAACCAGCTTTAGCCCAGCCAGAAGTTCCAGTTGTTGAGGCACCTCTTTCGCCTGAACCAATTGTGACGGCACCAGAAGTACCAGTACCTCAAGATTTTTCCGACGTAGCTTTTTATCCCAAACCCGTGCAACCCTATGCTCAATACTTAACTGATGAAATAAAAGCGGCTCAAAAATTAGCTGCTAAATATGCCCAGGATTCGATTTTTGGTGATGCTACCAGTAGCGTTTTAAATAGATTGGCAGATGAAGCGATTGAATTTCAAGAGGCTATTGACAGAGGTGATTTTCAAGATTATCTTACTGCTCCTAAAATAAACGCCACAGAACATATTCGTGATTTGATAGAAGGGAGAGCGGGGGCGTCTTTGCCAGAAGCGGGAGCTGTTGAGGCTGAAGGACATCTCGAAGGAGCGGTTGTTTTTCTTGCTCCTCAAGAATTTTATATAGGAGAGGCTTTAATAAAATTAACATCTGATTTAACTGGGGTGCATTTGGCTTCTGAAATTCCAGCCTATTTAGAGCAAGCTTATGCCCAAGCCTCACAACTTGTTTCCAAAGGTTTTTTTGTTACTGATTATAAATTTGATGACCCCGAATTATTTTTTAGAGGTATTACTACTCCGAGTGTGCGTTTAGCTTTGACCCAAATGGATATATGGCAAAAAGCTTTGGAACAAGTACCAGAAGGATCGGCCTATGCCAAGGCTTTAAAAGAAGGCATTAGACAAAAAATGGAAAGTATTGTTAATCATTCCAGTGTCCATGATGTTAACAAAATTTTTAATTATAATTGGATTGATAAATTTTGGAAAAAGTAAATATGGCTACGTGCTAAAAGTGCGGAATGCTGGGGTGATAAAAAAATCCTTTCTTTAAGAAAGGATTTTTTTATCACCCCACCGCTTCTAATTTTGCTATTCTTTTATCTAAATCTTTTAACCTGCTACGCAAGAATAAAATATCTTCAGCATATACATCTAAGTCTTCTTTGGAAGATTTTTCCAGCCGCTCTAATTTTCTTTTTACTTCTTCCAAATCAATTTTAATGGAGTTGATTTCTGTATTTATGCTACTTATATTTTGAGATATGTCATTTATTTTATTTTCTATAACATCAAACCTTTTATCAATTGCTTCAAATTTTCTATCAACCGTTTCAAACCTTTTATCAATTGCTTCAAATCTTTTTTCAACGTCATCAAAACCGACCTTTACGGTTTCAGTTAATTCTGCGATAGCTTGCAGAAAAAATTCTTGGGTTAATGGTGTATTGTTAGAATTTTCCTCCATATTTTTAACTAAAAAATACCTTAAATTAGCTAAAAATTATTATAACATAGATATTATGTCTTGACAAATTTTGTAAAATGTGCTATACTTTCTTGTTAGAATGAAAGAGTAAAAACACAATTTAACTTAAATTAGCTTTAACGAGGGAGGGCGTTTTAGCTGATAATTGAGAGCCAAAGCGGTTCGATGAGATGTTCCTTTTGTCCTCCTCCTTCAATCGGATACATTTTATCGAACCACTTTGGCTTTTAAAGAGTCTTTCTCTAAAAGCTTTGCTCTTTACATTTTGCACTGTTTTTTCCGCGCTTTCTAAGTGGATTTGTTTTTTGATAATGATTTGATGCTACAGATTTTACTGATTGAAGTCACAAATATACGCAGTAACGAGGATTGAAGAATTGTTAAAGCGAGTTCACTTAGAAAGTGCGGAAAGTGTTTAAAAAAGTTTCTTAAAAGGCCAGTGTCCAACTTTTTTGTCCCGCGGGGACAGGAGGGAACGATGAAGAGCTACACCAACATCCAGTTCACGGATCTGGTGCTGGACATGACGGTGAAGGTCACCGTCAGCACCCTGGACGAAGCTCACCCCGTGCGGACCTGCGAAGGGCGCGTGGTGCGCCTGTGCCCGGACATGTTCGGCTTGGAGGTGATGGAGGAGGATTGCTCCTACATCATCGACAAGGACGACATCGTCTTGCTGGAGAAGGTGGAGGACAAGCCGCAGGGCTAGTCCAAGGTCAACCAGCAAGATGATTGGTGTTTAGGCACGGGTAAGACAAACATTTTTGCCCCGTAGGGGGCAAGGAGGCAAATCATGATGAGAGACGGAGTGGGGACGAAGTTCAGGTGGCGCTTGCGCAAAGGAGCGGAGAAGGTGGGGCGGTTGCTCTACCTGACCCCCGACAAGAGCGTCTTCTGGGTGGAAGTGGCGGGCGAGGGAGAGATTCCACTCCCCGCTGGCGACATTTTGGATCAGTCGCCCGAGTACAAGGGCGAAGTGGTGTGCGTTTTCGGGTGGGACGGCACCACCATGGGCGGGAAGGTACACGACATCACCCCTGGTGGTGACATCGTGTTCGCTCACCCGTCGGATCCTCGTGGTCCTGATGATCCCCTGATCACACGGGCCATCACCCCGGCCGCCGAGATCAAGAAGATCGTGGTGCCCCTTAAGGCCCGGGATAAAATCCTGGTGAAACATCCGGATGGGACGCAGGTGAAGGGTGAGGTCGTCGGCGACGACGGGCTCACCATCCGCCTGAAGAAGTCGGACGGGTCCGAGGAGGACGTGACGGTTCAGGAGGGTGACCTTTTGGCAGTCTCGTCCCCCATGCGGGAGCTGGAAACCGTCCAGATCCCGCTCGGCCAGATCGGTCGACAGGACCCCCCCCAGCTTCCCGAGGAGGAGGATCCCTGGGAGCTGATCGAGGGGCCCGAGGAGCGGACCGAAGGGTTGGTGCCGCCGCCGCGTCCGGAGCCCCAGCGACCCGTGCGTCGGCCCAAGTGGCAGCTGAGCGCCGATGAGAAGGATAGGATCATCAAGGGCTTTATCAGGAGCATGCTGGTGACCCTGACCGGTCTGGTCTTAATCATCCTGATCTGGTCCTTCCTGTCAAGCAAGAAGGACGAAGTCCAGCCCCAGCCGACGACCCCCACCTTCATGGTGGACAGGGTCGCCGCGGTGGAGCGTTGCGTCAAGACCAGCGAGGGCCGGCTGACGCAGGCGGACTGCGAGAAGGAGGTGGGCGAGCTGGTGAAGGCACGCAACTAGGGCGGCCACCGGCCACCGGCAACCGGCCACAAGAGTGCTACAACCGGGGGAGGGTGAGAGTTCCAAACGCTCGCTCTCCCCCCTCACCCTGGAGGAACCAAGCATGAAGAGGATGTTGATCCTGCTCCTGGTGCTCGGGCTGTGGACTACGCAGGTCCAGGCCCAGCAGTTGCCCTTCTCCGCCACGGACGTGGTGGGGGACACATCAGCGGCGGTGGGCATGTCCCGCCACGCCTTTGACATGAGCGATGGCGCCAACAAGAAGGTAGAGGATCTCAAAGGTCGGATCTCCGACCTGGAGAAGGTCAAGGCCGAACTGCAGAAGGCCAAGGAGGCCCTGGAGACGGCCAACTCCGGCAACCAGACCCTGATCCAGCGTATGGCCACGGTGGCCAGGCTGGAGAAGGAGTTGCCAGAGCTCAAGGAAGATTTGAAGCGCGCACTCCTGGTTTCGGAGGATAGGTTCGGGACGCAACTTGGCCAGATCGCCGACACCCTGGGGCGGAGCATCGACACGACCAACCAGGAAATCAAGGCGTTGAAGTTGCGGGTGGAAGGCCTGGTCACGCGCCTGAAGACGGTGGAGAATGAAGTTGACACGCTCAAGAGCGCCAACACCATCCTGGACAAGCGCCTCGGCACCGTGGAGGACAAGGCGGGGGTCAACCTGATCCCGCAGTTCTACTTCAGTTGGGTGCCCGCAGGCCTCGCCTGGCTGGTGGGAACCGAGTTGTTCCTGCCAACCAAGACTGACTGGATGATCGCGCTCCATGGCAACGTGGGCGGGGTCATGACGGGGAGCCAACCGCTTCTCGGTTCGGTCGGCGTGGGTGCTCTCAAGCACAGAGGCGAGCGGTGGCAGTGGGGCTTCGGTATGGATACTACCTTTACGGACACCAGCCTGCCGGGGGTGATCAGCCTAATGCCCACGGTGGGCGGCCTGGCCAAGTACAAGGTGTGGCGGGTGGAGCTCATCGGTTCCCTGGGCTTGGGCGTTAACTTCGGGCAGGATAAGACCGGCTTCGGCTGGAACTTGGCGCTCGGAGTCGGTCTGCCCTTGTTCTAGGGCCGGTGAGCATCATCCCTAGAGTAGCTAGGATGATGTAACAACCAACAGTGCATAACCGGTGTTCAGTAGTTTGGCTAACCCCGAATTACTGAACACCTTCTTTCAGTCATCATCTTCTAAAAGGTGGTGAGCGAAGGAAGAAATTCTAGCCCCACAAGGTGTGGGGATCGGCAAAGGGTCTTTGTCAATTCATTGATGCGCGAAAGCGCGAAGGAGGGTGTTATGGGCAAGCTGACGCTGGTGCTGGTGCTGACGGTGGTCATGGCCTGCGGCTACGAGCAGAAGGTCGGGTCGGACCCCGACACCACGGGCTGCGTGGCCCAGTGCGCGGGCAAGACCTGCGGCGACGACGGCTGCGGCGGCGAGTGCGGCGTGTGCCAGAACGACCAGTTCTGCCAGAAGGGCAACTGCCAGTTCCTGCCCGAGTCCAACCCCGAGGTCACCGAGACCACGACGGAAGTCGCGGCGGAGGTGGAGCCGGAAACCACGGCCGAGGAGGAGGCCGTGCCGGAGACGACGGAATGCGTGACGGACCGGGACTGCGACGACCACAACCCCTGTACCCTGGACAAGTGCGTCCTGGGCGTGTGCGACCACACGGCCATCGACTGCACGGAAGCACAGCCGGAAGTCCAGCCCGAGGTCACCGAGACCACGACGGAAGTCGCGGCGGAGGTTGAGCCGGAGGTGGTGGACGAGGTGGTGCCGGAGACGGACGAGCCCCAGTGCGAGCCCCAGTGCGACGGTAAGTCGTGCGGCGACGACGGCTGCGGCGGCGAGTGCGGCGTGTGCAATGACAACAGCGCCTGCACCATGGACGTCTGCGACAACGGCGCGTGCCGCGTCGTGGACTACACCTGCAACGACGGCAGCGCCTGCACGGTGGACACGTGCGACCAAGAGACGGGCTGCGTGTTCACGCCGGTGAACTGCGACGATGGGTTCGTCGGCACGCAGGACGTGTGCGACCAAGAGACGGGCGCGTGCTTCAACACGCCGATCGAGTGCAAGGGCGAGGATAAGTGCCAGAATGTGGCCTGGACGCAGGAGGATGGGTGTGTCTACACCACCATCACCTGCGACGACGGCAACGCCTGCAGCACGGACCTCTGCAACAACGAGACTGGCGAGTGCGAGCACACCTTCAAGCAGTGCGACGACGGGTTGAACTACACCGATGACACCTGCGACCCGGCAACGGGCGGCTGTGTGTTCGTGGTGCCGAACAACGCCTGCCTGAAGGACAGCGACTGCGAGGACGGCAACCCCTGCACGAAGGACATCTGCAACAGCTTCACCAACCGGTGCAAGTTGGTGGAGGTGGTGTGCGAGGACAACGATCCGTGCACCACGCAGGGGTGCGTTCCGGCGTCGGTTGGCATGCTCGAGTACGTTTGCGAGACGGTCGAGTACAAGAACTGCGACGACAACGACAGCTGCACCTGGGACTGGTGCGATTCGGAAACGGCCGCCTGCCAGCACCAGATGATGCAGGGCTGTTGCAAGACCGACGACCAGTGCGACGGCGACCAGTGGTGCAACACAGAGTACAACGGCGGGCAGTGCTGGAACCTGTTCTGCCCGTCGGATGCCTGCGGCGGCTACTACTACGGCCTCCATCGGTGTGAGGAGTGGTCCGCAGATGAAGGTGTTGCCTGCGACGACGGCAACCCCGACACCCCTAAGACGGCGTGCAATGGGACGGGCGGCTGCGTTTTGGTGCCTCTGTGCACCACGGACGCGGACTGCGACGACGGGTTGAACTACACCGATGACACCTGCGACAAGAGTGAGAAGGCCTGGAAGTGCATCCACACGCCGGTGAGCTGCGATGATGGGGACAAGATGACGGAGGACTGGTTCGACCAGATCTCCGGCTCCTGCACCCACACCACCGCGGCCTTCGCCGTCTGGTGCACGATCCCGACCGAGTGGCAGGCCACCGGGCGCTACTGCGAGGTGTGGGTGTCGTTTGGCGGGGTCGGGCAGGACAACCTGCCCCAGGACATCGCCTGGTTCAAGGAGAACGGGGAGAAGATCCCCGCCGCGAACCTGTGCTACTCCTGGTGGTACCCCACGGCGGTGGAGCTAAATGTGCGGGTCTTCGGGACCGGCATCAACGACAGCACCGCGCCATGGGTGGGCGGATCCTACGCCCAGATGATCGACCCGAGCGGCGTGAACGTGCTGCTCGTGGAGACGAGCCACGGCTACCCGGACACGCCCAACTGGGGGACTCCCACGGACGGGATCCCTTGGTGCAAGTAGTGCCTTAACGGTACTAAGCCCTTGAGCGCGAGATAAACGCGCTAAGTGTTTCCTAAGACGAAACGCGGACCCGATGGAAATGCAAGCTTAACGGCAAGCATCTCCCTCGGGTCTTTTTTTATAATTTAAGCTTGACATTACTTTTAACTTATGGTAGAGTCTAAAGTCGCCTAAAAAGGGCGAAATTAAATTTGTTTGACAATCTTTTGAGCCTATTATCTAGGTTTCATTTTAAATGTATCAGGATACAAAATTGGGCTTAAAAGATTGGCAGGCAAGTGCTTGCCATGTGTACGGCTCCTGACCAAAGGCAGAGGTTTTTTCCCTAATCGCGCAAAGGAGGTTAAAGCGATTAGACTATAAAACAAATGCCGGCGGTAAGTGCCTTTGACAATTGACATTCAACCTTTTACAAGGAGGGAATCATGCATCAGGTGATGCGGATTCTCGGTGCCCTGGTGCTCAGTGCGTTCCTCATGGCCTGCAACGGCGACCGCGGCGAGACGACGGTAACCAAGGCGGACGACGGACGGCTGATGAAGCCGCTCAAGGACAGCCAGGGTAACCCCGTTCCGTGCCAGGATGACCTCGTGTGCGAGCCCCTGGTGTGGCGCGACGCTCGTTTCTACGGGGCGGTGTGCGAGAAGAATTACTGTCAGGGCCTGCTTTTTGAGAGCGCCTGCTACCTGGACGGAGAGCAGTATGTCTGCGATCTCCAGCCCTGCGGCAGCAACGACGAGTGCGAGGACAACAACGACTGTACCAAGGACATTTGCAATACGTACCTGTGGGGTGATGGATTCACGGGCACTTGTCAGCATCCCAACAACGACGAGATGGGGCAAAATACCTGCGGCACGGGCGTGTGCCTGCGCGGTGTGCCGGTATGCAAGGATGGCGAATTTAACAACGAAGACTGCGTGGAAGGCGTGCCGGCCAGTTCGGAGACCTGCAATGAGCTGGACGACGACTGCGACGGTGCGACCGACGAGGACTGGCAGTACAAGGGCACGGGCTGCGTGGTGATGACGGACACGGTTTGCCAAGCGTCTGGTATCATGGTCTGCAAGGCCGATGGTACGGATTTGGAGTGCAACGCAGTAGCGGGCCAGGCGACGGGCGACGATAACGACTGCAACGGTTTGGACAACAACTGCAACGGGCAGAAGGATGAAAACTACGCCCCGCAGGTTACCACCTGCGGCCAGGGCGTTTGCGCCGCCGAGGGGCTGACGTCCTGCGTGCCTGCTTCCTGCGTGCCCAACGAAGGCGGCGGCGGCTGTACCATCGTTCCGGCCCATGTGGCCGATTCCTGCGTGGACGGTGATCCTCTTTACGTGTTGGATAACACTTGCGACGGCGTGGATGACAACTGTAGCGGTTTGGCGGACGAGGACTACGTTTCTCTGCCCACCACCTGCGGTCAGGGCGTCTGCGCCAACACGGGCGTGACGTCCTGCGTGGGCGGCCACGTGTTGGATTCCTGTCAGCTGCTCGCTTCCACGGGCGACGACACCAACTGCAACGGCGAGGACGAGAACTGCGACGGCACTGCGGACGAAGGCTACCAGGCCCCGACCACTGCCTGCGGCACGGGAGTCTGCGCCTCCACGGGTTTGATGACCTGCGTGAACGGCGGTCTGGTGGACACCTGCCTGCCCGGTCCTGCGGGCGTGGAAGCCTGCAACGGCTTGGATGACAACTGCAACGACCTCATCGACGAGGAAGGGGCGCTGGGTTGTCAGACCTACTACGCCGATTGGGACCAGGACAGTTATGGCACGAGCGATTCAAGGTGCTGGTGCGCGCCAAGTTTCATCTACACGGCCGCGAACTCGCTCGATTGCAACGACATGAATGCGGCCATTCACCCCGGAGCCACGGAAGTGTGCAACGGCTTGGATGATGACTGCAACAACGAGGTGGACGAGGATGTCCTTTCCATCTTTTTTGAAGACTCGGATAGTGATACCTACGGCAACCGCTCCATGTGGCTGATGGCCTGTTCGGTGCCGCAGGGCTACGTCACGGATGACGCGGACTGCGACGACACGCGGAGCAATGTGCACCCTGGCGCTGCGGAAACGTGCGACGGGTTGGACAACGACTGTGACACCGAAACGGACGAGGGTGTGCAGTCGCTTTTTTACCGCGACGCGGACGGTGACAACTACGGTAACGTGAGTATCACCGCTTCTGCCTGCGCGACGCCGACGGGCTTCGTGAACAACAGCACGGACTGCAACGACGAGAGCGCGGCCATTCACCCCGGAGCCACGGAACTCTGCAATAGCCTGGACGACAACTGCAATGGGCAGACGGACGAGCTGTGGAGTGACGTGCTGGGACAAACGTGTTTGGAAGGCGTGGGTGAGTGCAAGCGCGAGGGCCAGTACGTCTGCAAGGCGGATGCTTCGAGTGCGCAGTGCAACGCGGTGGCCGGAATGGCCGGCGTGGAAGTCTGCGACAACGCGGACAACGACTGCGACGACACGATTGACGAGGGCTTGACGCAGGGCACGACCTGCGGCGTGGGTGCTTGCGCTGGGAACACCGGCATTGAGACCTGCTCGGCCGGAGCCTGGAGCAACAACACCTGTGATCCGCTCTTCCACGCCACGGACGAGACTTGCGACAACGCGGACAACGACTGCGACGGCGAGACGGACGAGGGCGATACCTGCAGTACCTGTAACATGCCCATCGGTACCGTGCACTGCGGAGAAGTAATGTCCGGTATCACGGATGGCGAGAACTGGCTCAACAACTACTCCTGCAAGCCGGGGTACCCGGAGACCGGTTCCGAAGGCGTCTTCGTCTTCAACCCCGGTACGAGCGTCAAGGTAACCTTCAAGCCCATCAACATCAATCCTTCCTCCACCAACCTGGACACCTTCATCCTGAAGGACCGGTGCGCGGCGGATTCCTGTGCCAGCATGGGCTACGCGTCTGCCACCGTCACCACGGTTCCGGTAAGCATCTACTACGCGGTCGTGGATGGTTACAACGGTGCCGCGGCCAGCTTTGACCTCCAGGTCAACTGCATGGAAGCGGACTGCACCAACCAGGTGGATGACGACGCCGACGGCAACATCGACTGCGCCGATTCGGACTGCGCCAGCGCGGTGAACTGCAAGGTACCGGAGGTCTGCACGGACGGCCTGGACAACGACGCCGACGGCAACATCGACTGCGCCGATTCGGACTGCCGTATGGCCACGAACTGCTTGCCTACCTGTGCGTCGGCAGGACAGATCAATTGTGGTCAGAGCGTCCAGGGCAATACGGCGACCAGCAATTCGCTCATGTCCGCGTATTCCTGCGCGGCCTTGGACGAGTCCGGCCCCGAGACGGTCTACAAGTTTATTGCTCCCTACACGGGCACGGCTTGGGTTTCCCTTTCCGGGCTCTCCAGCCAGCTGGATGTCTTTGTTCTCGCGGATGCCTGCAGGGCCAATGCCTGCACTTCCTGGGGGAACAACAGCGCCAGTTTCGCCATGATTGAAGGCGACACCTACTACGTCGTGGTGGATGGCTTTGCCGGCGCCTCGGGTGGCTTCACCCTGTCGGCGGTGTGCCAGTAACAATTAACCCCTTGATGCAGGGCAAGTAGCATCTAGCGGCAAACTTTAAGGAGTAAGTCGCGAGACCCAAGTGTTTAATGCTAACGCGTTATCACTTGGGTCTTTTTTTATTTTCTGATGGTACATAACTGATGGTACATAACTGATGGTACATACCTTGACAAAACCGCTTAAATGTGCTATAATAAACAGTTCTAGAATAGGTTAATTATGCCTATTTTAGCTCAAATACTTAGAAATTATGAAAATAGCCTTTATTGGACAAAAAGGAATCCCGGCCACTTTTGGTGGCGTGGAAAGACATGTGGAAGAATTAGCTACTCGTTTAGCTAAGGATGGTCATGATGTTAATGTTTATTGCCGCAAGTGGTACACCCAATCCCTAGCCCCTGATTACCAGGGCGTTAATTTGTTGTATACAAAAAGTGTTCAAACAAAAAATTTAGATGCCATTACCGGAACCTTTACGGCTACCCTAGATGCTTTGCCTCGCGGTTTTGATATTATTCATTATCATGGTGTTGGTCCGGCTTTGTTGTCTTTTATTCCCAGAATTTTTTCTCCTCAAACTAAAATTATTGTCACTTTCCATTGCCAGGACAGATTGCATGGCAAATGGGGTCTGTTGGCTCGTCTCATGCTTTCTTTGGGAGAACGCGCGGCTTGTTATTTTCCCCATCAAACCATTGTGGTCTCCCAAACTTTAAAAGATTATGTCAAAGCAAAATATAACTGCGAAGCGCAATATGTTCCTAATGGGGTTAATTTATCTCAAACAAATTCTCAATCAACTATTTTAAAAAGATTGGCTTTGCAAAAGAATCAATATATTTTGTCTGTGTCCCGTTTGATTTCTCATAAATCCATTCATCAATTAGTAGAGGCTTTTAAATTTTTAAAACAAGAAAATTCTCCGGAATTAACCAATGGTTTAAAATTGGTGATTGTGGGCGAGGGCGTGCATACGGACAAATATGTACAAACTTTAAAAGATTTAGCTGTTGGCAATTCTGATATTGTTTTTGCCGGTTGGCAGGGTGGCGCTGATTTAGCCTCTCTTTACGAAAATGCTAAATTATTTGTTCATCCTTCTGTTTCCGAAGGCTTGCCTTTGGTGGTTTTAGAAGCCATGAGTTATGGCTTGCCAGTGCTTGCTTCTGATATTTTAGAGCATCAGGAACTGATTAAAGATAAAAGATTTTTGTTTGAGGTGGGACAGGCTAAAGATTTGCAACGCGCCATTTTTTGGATTTTAAATAATTCTGATCTTGCTAAACAAATAGGGGAAGATAATAAAAAATTAGCAGTTAAAGAATATAACTGGGAAGGAATTGTTAAAAAAATTAAAGAAATTTATAAGGGTGCAGAGTTGGAGATTGTTTATACCCCCCAATTTACGGTTAAAAAGTTAGGCGTCAAGGCCTATTAAAAGATTATTTAAAAACGGCCCAGCTCACAATGGGTCGTTTTTAAAATGTCATTCTGAATTGCAGGCAAAGAATCTTATTTTAAAGCCGTAGTAAAAACACTGCTGGATAAAGAAATTATTTCCGCCATTCCATCGCCATCAATATCCGCGGTTGCCACTTTAATACCTGTTTTTACTTTAGATGAGGCGCCTAAAAAAGCACGAACTATTTGTTTGCCTTTTTCATTAAGGATTCTGATTTCCGGTTTGCCTGTTCCCGCTCCAACAATTATTTCATCTTTGCTATCGCCATTTATATCCCCGGCGGCTAAATTTACGCCGCCTTTAAATCCCGAGCCAAAGGCGTAAAAGGAAACGCCGATTTGCTTGCCTTCCAAAGAAAACACCTTTACTAATGAACGGTTTTTATTTTGGCCCGCAATTAATTCCAGCGTTCCGTCGCCGTTGACATCGCCTAAGGCTAAATTTACTCCGCCGTTATATCTGGGAAAGGCAAAAAAAGTTTTTTTAAGAACGCCGTTGATGTTGTAAATTTTTACTTCATTATTTTCTTTTTGTCTGGCTACAGCCAATAATTGCGCGCCAGGATTAAATGCTAAAGATAATTCGCCTTTTAAGGCTTTGCCAAAGGGATAAAATTCGCTAAGGTTTTCATCTTTAATTATTTTTATTTTATTTTTTTCCGTTCCTATGGCTAAATTTTCGTCAATAAAAATCTTTTCTCCTCCTCTAAAGCGATTGTCGTAGCTAAAGAAACCGTTGCGCAAACTTTGTCCGTTGGGGTTGTAGATTCTGATAAAAGCGCCATTGTTAAAAACCGCTCCGATGATTTTATCTACCGGCCGCAATAGCACCAAACCATCTTGAGACGGAATGGTGACGGAAGAAATAACTGTCCCATCGTTAATGTTGGTGTCCTGTGAGCCTTTTATTTTTTCAAATTCCGCGCCCAAATCCGTGGTTTCATTGGTATTCCCGGAGTTGACCAAAACCACTCCGTTTTTGTAATCCCGACGCCACAAACCTTTTAAGTTAAAATTATTGGTTTGGCCGGTTTTAACAAAGGTAGGCTGTCCGGTTGGTTCGCCCAATCTTACATCATATTCATCGTACCACCACGCCTGCCCATGATCCTGATCACCTAAATCAAAAGAATAATAACCATTGCCAAGCAAGGCAGAAGTAAGACCAAAGCGCATTTTTTGATAATCGTCTTGTCCGCCGTTGTTGGCGGTGTTGGCGTTAAATAAACTGTAAGACGGCGCTCTCGCGCGTGTCGGAAAGTCATTAAAATCCTGCATCATTTTAGTCCAGCCGCGGGCATAAGGAAAATTTTCAAACATCATGCCGTTGAGTGAGGTAAAAATATCTCCATCGTTGCCCATTAAAAAATATTTATTTTGAGTAAGGGAACGCAAGTTAGCAAACAAATTATTCAAGCCTTCTTGATAGGAAGATTCAATAGCCGAGCGGGATTCGGCTGTTCCGTCGCCGTTAATATCTAAATTAGCTCCCACTTTTTCCGTTAAAGAATTCCAGGTATTATCAAAAAAGATTCCATCCCACAGGCCACTGCTTAAAACTTTATCCGCTAAAAATTGCGCTAAAAAATCATCCCAATTTTGACCGTTCACTTTAGGGCATTCATCTGTGATGTTTAATAAATGAGTACCGGGCCACCAGGAAATTTGTCCGCCGCTGGCATTTTTAAGCCACCATTCATCTTTTAGACTTTCTTTGATTTGTGCTCTTAAGGGGGTGTAAGCGCGTAGAACCAAGGCATCATCGCGCAATTCTTGAGAAGTGATATAGGCCAGAATAATGATGTTGGGATTAAGAGAACGCATTTTTAGGATTTTATCCTTGTTTTTTATTTGGTGCTCCATGTCCAAAATTACCAAATCCCATTTGGCTAAGTCTTGAGCGGTAGCGTCCGAGAGATCCCAAGACAAAAAATAGTTGGCGCGTTTAGGAAAGGTAGTTTTTAATTCTCTGGCTGAATCAGTGGCAAAGGGCGTTAAAAGCGACACTGTTAGCAGTGCTACGGTTAAAAGCTTTAATTTTTTTAGGATTTTATTTGGCATTTTAATAATATTTTTTCATCTAACAATTCGGGAAAGAAAACCTTCGCACAGGGTGAGTGGGCAGGGTGTCCGCCGATAGGCGGACGAGCGAACCAGGGGTGAGAGTGCAAATTTCCCGCTGGGAAATTTGATAGCGTGTTTTCTGGCGAATTGTTAGATGAGAAAGATTACCCAATCTTTTTGCTAACCCTCTCATAAATCCCCATTATCTTTTGATAATAGATTTCCGGATCATTTTGTTTTTCCACTCTCTGCCTGGATGCTTTACCCATTTGTCTCAATTTATTTTCATCATCCCAAACACTTTTTATTTTATTTGCCAAATCTTCAGCGTCGCCCATTTTAAATAATAGCCCATCAACGCCATCTGTAATCATTTCCGGGATTCCTCCCACCTTTGAAGCAATAGTTATTTTTTCTCGCGCCGAAGCTTCTAGAAGAGAAATGGGATAATTCTCATACCAAATGGAGGGTAATACGTAAGCCCTGGCATTGTTTAATTCTCTTTGCCAGTCCTCACCCGATTTATAGCCCACAAGCTTAACGTTGTTTATTTGTTCCAAGGTTATTTTGTTAAATAGCTCATTGTGCAAGGGTCCTGTGCCCATAATGCGAATGGAAACTTCCGGTATAAGTTTAGCCGCTTCCAGCAAAATCAACAAGCCTTTTTCTTCTACCAAGCGCCCGGTGTATAAAAGATAATTGCCTAAAGGCGGCAAAATGGAAGCCACAGAAAGATTGATAAAGTTTGGTAAAATCACAATTTTATTTTCGTCCTGCCCAAATTCTACCATCTTATCTTTTAAAAATTGGCTGGGAGAGATAAATAAATCTATATTTTTTTCATAAATTTTAAGCCATTTGTGCAAGTACATTTCCAGGGTGGCGCCCAGAGAAGGCAAGGTTTCCCCAAAGATGCATTTGTGTTTTAGGCAATCATAATAGCGTCCGCCTTTAACGCCCTCGCAAATTTGTCCGCGGTCAAAAAGGCGATAATTAGGTGAAATTAATTTGTAATCATGTAAAGTCATCACTGTTGGTATGTGGTATTTTTTTAAAATTGGCAGGATAGAAGGGGAGAGGTGGTGATAAATATTGTGCAGATGCGCTACATCGGGTCTAAAATCTTTAAGCAACTCTGTTATTTTTTGAGAAGCATTTTTTGAATACAAAATATGTCCAAAAGTTTTTATTTTGTTCCAGACTCCTTTTTGTTCGTGCATTTCTACGTAAGGTATAAAATAGCGGTTAAAAGTTGTGGGTCTGTTTTTGGGGCTTTTCGTGCTGAAAAAACCCACTTCTTGCCCGTGAGATTCTAAAAGGTTAGCTAAATCTAAAAGATGCGTTTCCGCTCCGCCTCTACGATAAAGAAATTTATTTACTTGCAAGATTTTCATACAATTCTTCATATTTTTTAACTACCACCGCCACATCAAAATTATTTTTTACTTGCTGATAGGCGCGTTCGGCCAGTTGCCTGCCCAAGTAGGGGTTTTCCAGTATTTTTTGCAGAGCTTTAGTCAGAACTTCGGGATTTTTAGGCTCTACTAACAGGCCGCTTTCTTCATCTTTAAGAATGTCTAAGATGCCATCAATTTTAGAGGCCACGATGGGTAATTTAGCCACCGCCGCCTCTAGAACGGCAATGCCCAACCCTTCAAAAATAGAGGAAAAAGCAAACAAATCAGCTTGAGCTAATAATTCCGGTACATCATGCCGCGTACCTAAAAATTTCACCTGTTTTTCAATGCCTAAATTTTGCGCTTGCGTTTGCAGTTCTTTTTTTAATGGCCCATTGCCAACCAGCCATAGTTCACATTCATTTTTTTGTGGCAAAGCGGCAAAAGCTTGCAAAAGATATTTCTGTCCTTTTTGAATTACCAAGCGTCCGGTATTGATGATAATTTTTTTATTTATTGCTTTGGGCGTCGTTGAAATCATTCTTTTTTCCAGAGCGGCAATATCCACATCATTAGGAATAATTACAATTTTATCCGCCGCCAGCTTGTATTTTTTAATAGCATAATTTTTAACCGCTGTGGAAATAGCCACTACTTTATCGGTTAACCTGTAAGTTAACATTTTTAAAAATTCTCGCAATAGACTTTGATCAACATTAACATTTTGTTCCGTGGTAATAATTAAAGGAACTTGCGCTAGAAAAGCGGCTAAACGGCCCCAAAGATCAGCGGCAAAAAGTTGGGTGTGGACAATGTCGGGCTTAATTTTTTTCATCAATTTGTACAATTGCCAAAATTGCACAATGCCGCCCAAATAGCGCAGGCGCCTACGTCCGTATATGTATAAAGGCAGGTTAAGCTGTAAAAATTGTTCTTCTAAAGCCCCGCCACCAATAACCGTAGCAAGATAGGGCTCAAATTTGCCCTTGTCAAGATATTTTAAAAGATCAAGCAAAAATTTTTCCGCTCCGCCCACTTCTAAAGCATTAGCTACAAATAAGATTTTTATTTTTTGAGATTTCATATAATTTCCGGCGGATAGATTTTTTTAACGGCCAGTCCTAACCCGGCAATCAGCCAAAGATGCTGATTATAATAAGAGGTATTGAAAATTTGAAAAACTAGACAGCCTAAAAAGGAAATTAAAATCAGTTTTTTCAAATCTTGTTGAGATTCATCCGAGTATTTGGCACTGGTATATAAGGAAGAGGCTATCCAGATGGCAAAGATTAAAAAAGATATTAATCCCAACAGTCCCTCTTCGGCTAAAAGTTTTTGTATCAGTCCGTGTGAATCCAAGGGATCGCCGTATTCCACGGCAAAAAGGCGTGTATCGGCAATTAAGGTGGTAAAAGTGCCCACACCATTGCCAATTAAAGGATGTTTTTTAAAATAAGTCAGGGCTATCTCCGTCATATCCAGACGGGTGGCATTGGAAGATTGAACAGTATAGCTAAAAGAAAAAAAGGCCAAGTAAACAAGCAAGGGGGAAAATAAAAGAAGGACTTTTCCCAAGGTTTTTAAAAGAGATGCGGGCAGAGATGCTGGCGCGGTGAAAGATTTTTCCAGTCCTGAATTTTTTTTAAAGCTTTTAAAAATTAAGTAAGCCAAAAACTGAAATAAAAGAGAGAGCCAGGCGGCGCGGGAAAAAGTTAACAGGGCGGTAATGACAATAAAAACAAAAAGTAAGAAAAAAAATTTTTCCGCTCGGCGTGCCCTGTGGCGATTTTCTTTAAGAATATTTTTTTCTTCCGGCGTTTTTTTATCTAGGTTTTGTTGTTGGCCTTTTTTTTGCCAATCAATAAAAAAGTAAAAAACCAGCGGTACAACCATCACTAATACTTCGGCCAAAATATTATGGTTATAGGTTAAAGGGACAAAGCCCTTAAAACCAACAGGGATTAATCTTTGTCCAAAATCAAAACCATTTTTTAGAAAAACAGAAAACCAGCCCAATAAAGCGGAAATTATGCCGGCGGCCAAAGTTATTTCCAAACAGAGTTGTAGAATTTTTTTGGAAGAAATGACAGCGTAAGGCAAGACAATCCACATTAAATAAAAAAAGGCGATTGGCCGCAGAAGATATTTAAAAGACGCGGCTAGTTGACTGCTCTCCACATTAAATAAAGAAAAAATACCAATGACTAAAAAGGGGATAAAATATTCAAAGCCGGTTTCTTTAAAAATCATCAACCAATAAATTTTTTTTTCGGATAAAGCCAGACGATTGGGAACCTTGGCTAAAGATTTCAGAATGACAGATGTTAAAAGAATCAGCGCCAAAATATCAGACAGGGGGGCTTGCACGCCGGAAAGAAGAGGAAGATTTCTAGCCCAAGTGTAAAGGCTAAAATCAATTGTCAAACCCAAAAAAGGAGCGGTAAAAATGACCAGATATAATCCCAGAAAGGGGAAGCGCCAAAAGTAGGCCAGTATTCCTGCAACAATTAAAATAAAAATGATTGTTTCCATATCTTTGGTTGGAGTCTTGGTTTACTCCCGCACTTGTCCTTTACCTTTGGCGTAAGAATCGGTTGTTAAGGAGGTGGTAAGGGGAGAGGCGCCGGTTTCCAGATATTCATTAGTATAAATATCTGTACCACTTAAATAAATTTGATCTAACAATTTTGGCGTTAAACCCAAATCAGTAATAGAGGGGGTGATTGATAATTCAAAGCCGGCGCCGACGCAAGGGCAAGTGTCGCCGCCGGTGGCTTCTACCAAATCATTTTTCCAACTAATTGTGCGAGTGATAGGATCAAATTTTATGGGTTCTCCTTCGGTGACAATGGTTTTGCCTGTCCAAGAAACTCCCGGGGCCAAGGTTGCCCTTAGTTGAACACCTTTTACAGAATTAGGGGAGGTCGTGACAAATAAATTAATCCAATATTTGGTTGTTTGGCCAACGCGTGGAGGCAAAGGCCCACGACCTAATTGGTCTCCTTCTTCGGTAAAGTAGCGGCTTTCCGCGTGCAATTTTAAAAAGGTGGAAATTTTAAATTGTTGAGCTTCGGCAAAAGAACGGTAAAGAATAGTTGGCTCGTCGACAAAATACCAATCGGCCGAGGGACGCAAAATTAAAGAAAAATTGGGAGTTAATTCTTCGCCCGGTTTTAAATCTTTAGCCAGAGTAAAAGTCAATTTTGTCTCTCCTTGCTCTTGGGGTTTTAAAGAGATTTTTGGGGAAAAAACAGTAGTCACCTGCTTAGAGGTTAGGATGGGAGGTAAAGTGAGCGTAAAAACCAAATCTTTAATTTCTTTGTTTGTTTTATTTTGGTAAGGCAAGGTTAAAGAAATGGTTTCGCCCGGTTTAAAAAAGGTTTTTTTATCATCAATTTTAAATTGCAGACTAAGCCCATTATCTGCCGCCGGTACGTTTTGCAATAAAGTTTTTTGCAAGTTTTGCTGATTGTTAAATTCTAAAAAGCTTTGCAAGGTTAATTTTTCCCAGCCATTTTGAGAAGCAGTTAAACTATTAAGGTAGGCGGTAATTTTAATTTGTTCGTTTTTACCGGCCGGAATGTTTTGCAGGACCCAGCGCCCTTGTGACAAATCTTTGGTACCGGAGAGAATGGTTAAGTCTTTGGGAAAGTCGGGAATAATTACAGCCTTGGACAGCATGTCGCCGGAATTGTTTTGGTAATTTATATCAATATTAAAAGCGCGTCCAACAATTATTTTTTCCGGCAAAGTCCAATTAACTTCTAAAGATGTTTTGGTTAAAGGTATGTCTAAGGTGGTAAGTTGTTCCACTTTTTTATTTTGTGCTGTGATAAATGACCCGCGGATTAAAATTTTTTCCGTTTCATTAAGAGCTCCCCAGGCCTGGCCTTTAAAAATAATTTCTTGCGTTGCCGATTTAGCCAATGACCCCAGTTTAAGGGAAGCGCTGGGCAGATCAAAGTTAGTCGGGTATTCTTTGATGAAAATATTTTTGGGAATTTGAAAAGATAAAACAATATCAGAAAGATTATCAGTGGTATTGTTGATAACAGAAATTTTAAAATCACGATTCGCTCCCACAGTGGCGGTTGAATCGGTTAAAGAAATATTTAAATAACTTTTGGCAGGCGGAGCAAAGAATAAAAAAAAGACGGTTGCGGCTAAACCTAAGGCTCCGATTACCAAGGCCAAATCCAAAGCAAAGATTTTTTTAGCGTGCTTGTAGCGGCTGTGATATTTTTTGTGATAATGACGATGTAAGGGTTTAGCCAAGGCTTTAAAAGGTGCTGTCGTAATGTTGAGTGTGCCAATAAAAAAATTGGGACGATTTTTGTTATCACCTAAAACAGGTAAAATATTTTGAGCAATTTCTTCAGCCTTGGCTAAGTTAGTTGTCTCTATTACTTTTCCCACAAGTGGTTTTTCTTGAGGATTTTTTTGAGAAGACATATAAAAAAGAAATGTTATTTTTCCCACCTTTATCTTATCAAAAAAAGCACAAACCGGCAACTGATTAGGCGCCGGTTTGCTTGGTATTTTTTTCTTGATTTTGTAAGCCGTCCAGAGACTCTTGTTTGGGTTGTTTTTTTTCTTCCTCTTTTTTATTTTCTTTATTTTTTTTCTCTCCTTTCTCTTCGGTGTTTTTAATTAATTTGGGGTTAGGGGAGTACAGGGGGTTTTTAATTTTCCACTTATCCACAAATTGGCCAATGCCTTTTTGCTCTAACTTGTTTTTGACTGTAGTTTTTTTCTGGGACCATTTTAAGAGGCTTTCAAAATTCAACTGGTATCTGCCCCTGACTACCGCGTAATTAATTTCCTGATCTTTAATAGCTCTTCTAATGGTCTGTGAATTAATTCCAAAAATTCTAGCTGCTTCGGAAATGGATAGTCTGATTACTTCATTCATATTTCTGCTATTGAAAGGTTTAGTTTTAAGTGTTTTTTTGCTTCTTGGTTAGACTGGTTTAATATCCTGAATTTGGTCTGTTTGTATAGATTAGTGTATACAAACAGCATATCACAGGGGTTAAAAAATGTCAAGAGCCTGGGTGGAGAAAGGGGTTTAAAAATTAAGCTTAATTTTTTTTCTGCAGGTTTGTCTAAAGTCCAAAAAAACCTCTGTTTGTATAGACTAGTGTATACAAACAGAGTGGTTTAGACAAGGTTTGAAACTTTTGAAATTTTAATCATTCTTTCAATGTATTAAAAAAGGCTAGGATTAACAGTCTAAAAAGGCTCCTTTCTATTAAGTTGAACGTAAGCTTAATTGAGGCATTGTTTTTTATTTGCTATTCTGCTATACTTTCTTTTAAGTGTAATAAGTATTATAGGAAAATGATGTGGGGTCTATTGTAAGTAATCTAAACAAAATTAGCTTCTGCAATAGGCACTGTAACATTTTCTTTTTAATTTCGTCTTATTAAATGTCAGTCAAAACACAGCTACAAGAAAAGTGGTTGCTTTACGAGGTCAAGGTAAAACGAAACCCAGATGCGTTTGGAAAGCTTTATGATTTGTATGCCCCCAAGATTTATCGTTTTATCTATTTTAAAGTTTCTTCGGTAGCCGATGCGGAAGATTTGACTGCCGAAGTTTTTTTAAAAACTTGGGAGCACATCAACAGTGGAAAAGAAGTTAAGAAATTTGCCGGTCTCTTGTATCGCGTGGCGCGCAATAAAGTAATAGATTTTTATCGTCATCGCGCCGTGGCCGGAGAAACACCAATTGATGATTTGCTTTTGAAAAAACTTTCCGATGAGGGAACGGCTGTAAAAAAAATGGAAACGCAAAATGAAATGGAAGAATTGATTAAGAGTTTAAGAGTTTTAAAAGATGAATATCGTGAAGCTTTGACATTGCGTTTTATTGATGAATTATCAGTGGGAGAAATTGCGGAAATTTTAAACAAGTCACAAGTTGGCGCTCGCGTGCTTTTGCATCGCGCGCTCAAGACGTTAAAAAAAGTGATGGAGGATAAAGAATCCAAGTAATGAAACGATTCCAATCTCAATCAAAATTAAAATGTCCGAAATAAAAAATAAAATTCAATCTCTTAAAAGTTTGCGCGCCAGCGTGTCGCCGAATCCCGAGTGGTTAAAATCCAATCGGGAAATTTTGGTTATGCAAATTTCCAATACCTTGGAAGCCAAGAAGGCGGCTACTTGGTGGAGAATGGACAGTGTTTGGAATTTTTTAAAAATTTTCTTGCCAAGCAGAATGGTGGGTTATGTGGTGCGTCCGGTAATGGCGGTAATGGCTATCTTTGGTTTAATTTTTGGCGGTTGGACAACCACTGTCAGCGCTTCCTATAACAGCTTGCCCGGTGATGTACTGTATTCTGTTAAGTTGGCTACGGAAAGCATGCAGACATCCTTGGCCTCTAAACCAGAAGAAATTAAATTGCGTATGGAATTTGCCGGCCGCCGCGCTGAGGAAGTTAAGAAAATTGTTAAGAGTGATGTTTCTAAAATTAAAAAAGAACAAAAAGTGGAAGAGGCCGTTAAGCATTTAAAAAATGATTTGGAAGTGGTGAGAGTTAATTTAGATACTATTAAAAATGATCCGGTAACAGTGGGTTCTTCTCAGGTGGTGGTAGATGTGGCCAAAGTGGTTGATCAAAAATCAACAGAAATTCAAAAGAGTTTGGAACAAACCAATACCGATGCCGCTATTGCCGCCAAAGACGCGCCGGTTGTGGCTGTCGTGGTGCCGGTTTTAAATAATAATAATGTAGTGTTAGTGGCAGATCAGGTAAAACAAGCCGCGGCTGTGGCTCAAGAAACAGGTGTTAAAGCTATAGAAGTAATTGTGGAAAAACATCAGGCAGACAATTCCACTGTTTCTAAAGAAGAAGTTAAAAGCATTGTTGATAACAAATTGGATGCTATTGCGCAAAAAGTGACGCAAATTGAACAGCAGGTAAATACTTTTGTGACTACCTCTACTCCTAAAACAGAGAATGTTGTTTTAAAAGCGGCTCAAGAAAAATTAGTTGAACCGGTAAAACAAACTACCGAAGCGGCCAAAACCACTTTAACAGAGGCTAAAGATGAGTTGGCTAAAGATAATTTAGACGCGGCGGTAGATAAATTAAAACAGAGTTCTGTATTGAGCCAAGTGGCAGAAGTAAAAGTAGATGCCACTAAGATTTTAGCCGTACCTGTGGAGCAGGTAGTGGCTTCCAGCACAGTGCCCGCCGTTCCCAGTGTGCCTGGTGTTGTCACCAGCACCGGCGTTATTGCGCCGACTGCAGAAATTAAAACAACCATTAAATAAATAGTAAGGCCAGAGAGCTGTGGAGCTTGAAAGCTTTACAGCTCTAAGGCTTTAGCCCGCAAAGTAAGTTGGGGTAAGTTTTAGAAAGCGTTTCAAAACGCTTGAATCCCTTTATTTAAAAGCTTTGTTCATGGGACTCAATTAGAGCAATGTTCAAAGGGCAGACAACCAAAGGTTGACCTAGCCGAAAGGCGAGGGGTATCTGCTTAAATTAAAAATTTGTGTGTCTAAATCCGCCAGCTGGCGGACATGACCGCAAGAAAGAATTAAATTCATTTATGACCGATGTATTAAAAATGGGTAAGAAAGTTCTTACCATCGGCGTAGTTGCCACCACAATTTTGTGGTCAGTGGGCGTGGCCGCTTTCGTGGCCCCTCTCATTGCCAAGGCTGACACCACAGTCACTTTGACTGCCGGAGATGTCATCCAAGGTGCTTCTACCAAGAATGTTTTCTACTATGCCGCTGATGGAAAGCGCTATACTTTCCCTACACAGGATGTTGCTTTTTCTTGGTTAAAAGATTGGACAACGGTAAAAACCATCTCTGATGCTCAATTAGGTGGTATTACCATTGGTGGTACCGTGGCTTATCGCCCTGGTACTCAATTAGTTAAGATTCAAACCGATCCTAAAGTGTATGCCGTTGAAGCCAATGGTTCACTTCGCTGGATCGAGACAGCAAGTATTGCGCAAGCTCTTTGGGGAACAAATTGGGGAGCTCGTCTTCGCGATGTTGACCCATCAATTTTTCCTTATGTCTACAAAATTAGCGCCGCTTCAGTAAACACCACCACTTATCCTGTTGGTTCTTTAGTGAAGATGGGTGCTGATTATTACTATATCAATGCCGCCGCCAGCAAACAGAAAGTGACTGCCGAAGGTTTGACAGCCAATGGTTTTCAAACCAAATTCGCCGCCACTGCCACTGATTTGTCTGCTTACACCACTGGCGCTGATTTAGTTGCTAAGGATGCCAATTTAACAACCGTAGCCGGTACTACTGTTGTCGGAGGTACAACTCCAGTAACACCAGTTACCGCCGGTTCTTTAACAGTGGCTTTAGCCTCTGATACACCAGCTAGCGGTTCATTGATTGTCAGTGACACTGCTTCTGATTCTTCAGACAGCTCTGGTCGCACACCAATGGCTAGATTTAATTTCACTGCTTCAGCTGATGGCGCAGTTAAAGTAAAAACCATCAAAATGAAACAGATTGGCGTTAGCGCGAATAACGATATTGCCACTCTTTACATTTATGATGGCGATACTTTCATTGCCCAGCACAGCGCTTTGAGCGAGAAAGTATTTACTTTCAATGCCAGCGCCGGATTGTTTACAGTTCCAGCCGGAACCACCAAAACAATCACTGTCAGAGCCGATATGTCGGATAACCTAAATTCAGGCCCGACTATTGGTATGCAGATTGCCGCCGCCGCCGATGTGGTGATTGATGGCACCGGTACTGTTGGTATGTCTGCTCCTTTGTCCGGTAATTTGTTCACTTACATTGCCGTTTCTGATAATGGCTATGCTCAAATTACCAACATTGCTCCGAGCGGCGACAACACTGTTAATCCAGGCACCAACAACTTCTCTGTTTGGTCATTGCAGATTCAAGGTGGCGACCAAATCTTAAAGTTGAATCGCGTTAAATTCTCCGAAGCCGGTTCTGTAGCCAAAGCTGATTTAGCCAACTTTAAACTTTATGAAGGGGGCGTTCAGATTGGTTCTGCTATTGCCAGCATGGCCGATGATTTAACAGTTGAATTTAAAGACCTCAACTTTACCATTGGCAAAGGTTTGGCCAAGACTTTGGAACTTCGCGCTGATGTAGTGTCCGGCTCCAGCCGCACCTTCCGTTTCATGGTCCAAAATATCTATGATATTGATATCTTGGATACTTCTTACGGCAACTTGGTGCAACCTGATAATGCCACAGAAGCTACTTGGGCTGTGCGCTATCAAGGCAATGCCTCAACTTATGAAACCACTATCAACGCTGGTACATTGACTGTTTCTTTGAATTCAACAACTCCAACTGGCAATATTGCCCAAGGTGCTACCCAGGTGGAAATTGCTAAATATGATTTCAAAGCGGTTGGTGAAGATGTTAAAGTGACTGATGTCTACTTTAAAACAGACAGCACCGGTAATGAAGTAGGTCTTGATAATGTTGCTATGTTTGTTGATGGCTCGCAAATTGGCGTTACTGCCGATTTAGCCGCTGATAATACTGCCGTACAATGGACTTTTGGCAGCTCCTTTATCATTCCAGCCACTCAAACCAAGACTTTGGTGATTAAAGCTGACGTAAAGAACGCGGCCAGCACCAATTTAACTGCCGGTTCTGTTGTCACTCCTACCTTAAACAGCACTGCTGGTAATGCCACTACTCAAACATCTTTAACTGCCATTAGTTTGGCCAGTTCCTTAGATGCCAGCGCCTTGACAGTTTCTTCCGGCGCTTTATCAGTAGCTCAAAATAATTCATTGCCAGATGGCACTTCCGCCAACCCTAACGGTATTACTAACGAAGCTGATGTTAAAATCGCTTCCTATAAAATTACCGCTGGTGCGGCTGAAGGCGTCACTGTCAATCAATTGGTTATTAAGGATGATGGCGCTGGTACTTATCAATTAGGTGATGTTTTCTACAATTTAGTCGCCAAGATAAATGGCGTACAAGTTGGTGAGACTCAAGCTAATTTGGATAGTGCTGGTGAAGATGGTTCTTATACCCTCACTGTTTCTCCTTCCGTGGAAATCACCGCTGGCCAAAGCGCCACCGTTGATATTTATGCTTCTGTCCTTTCCGGTCAAAGCATAACCACAGCCGAAGCGGTGTTGGATTTGGATTCTGTCACTTACTATAAGAAAGTAAGCCAGACTTCTGCTACTTATGATACAGATCAAGTGAACCAAGCTGTTTATATCGCCGCTAATGGTACTTTATCTGTCACCTTGGCTTCTGATAATCCAGCGTCACAAATTGTGACTATGGGTATGGCTAGCACTGATCGTGTTGGCTTAGGCAAATTCTCCTTAACAGCTACCACTGAAGATGTTAAGCTTGAATCCCTTATTATCTTTGATCAGATGACAGTTCAGGGTGCCACTTCTGCTCAAGCCACTTCTACTATGACCAACTTTGGATTGTACACCGATGGTGCTACTGCTCCGTTGAATAGTTTGGAAGTGAACTTGACTGCTACTGCTACCCCAAATACCAATTCAGGTTATGCTGTCTTCAATTTGAATCCTGTTTTGGTTATTCCTAAGGGTACAACTGTCAATTTAACTGTTAAAGCCCAACCTAACACCTATTTGAATTCTTCAGCCGGTGTGACTCATGCTCTTAGATTGGAAAACGCCGCCCAAAGCTTGAACAGCCAGACCAGATCTATTCTGGCTCGCGGTGCCAAGTCTAACGTGGCTATCAATGTTCCATCAACAGATGTGACTGCCAACACCATGGTGTTATATCGCACGAAGCCTTCTATCACCTCAGCTGCGGCTTCCACTAAATTGTCAAGCGGCTCCACAGTTACTTTGGCCAACTTTAATGTAACAGCTTCTCCTACCCAGGCCTCTTTGAAGAAGCTTACATTTAATGTGTCTATCTCTGATACAACAACCACAACAGGTATTCTCACCTTGGATGATTTTGCTTTCTACAAGGATGATGTCCTGTTGAACCCAGCTTCCGAAGTCTATATTTTTGACGGCTCCAGCACAGCAGCTGCCCGTGAATTAGACACGACTGGCACAGGTTGTATGACCACTGATTCATTTGACCTTGGTTGTGCGGCTACTAACGTTCCTGTAACTGGCACGGGCACTGTCATCGTGGTTTTTGCCACTGAAGTGAAAGTTCCAGTTTCTGGCGCCAACTTTAAGTTGAAAGCCAGAGTGCAGAATGTTTCCGGTGTTTCTACCGATGGTGATGCCGTCACTACTGAGTTAGTCAATGACGACTCTTTAGCGTCTGGCGGTACTGCCGTCACTACCAATTACAATATGTACTATCTTGATGCTTTGCCGGGAGCTTTCTACGGCGGCACAGCTGGTGGATATGGTATTGGTCTAAATTCGGCCGCTGCCGGAGCTGGTACAGCCTATGAAGGTAACTTCATTTGGTCTGATGAGTCACAAGGTTCTTCTCACGCTTATGCAACCTTGTCTGGCGCAGCAGGTTCTGTGGCTACTGCTTATGCTTCCAGCGAAACCCAGGAATGGACAGCTGGTTATCGTGTAGGCAGCCTCAACACAGGTATTTCTTGGACCGCTCAAAAATAATTGAAACTCTGATTTAGAAAAAAAGACCCCTGATTTTCAGGGGTCTTTTGATTTTTGTTTTTTTTTGGTAAGATTGAAGATAAGATTACAATGTTTATCTTTGAGATGGGTATTTCTAATTTTTTTGCAGACGAGGGCGATAAGTCCGCAACGCAAAAAAATTAGAAATACCCATCTTTCAATCATTTAACAATATGTCCAAATTTGATCAATATATTTTAAAACTTCTAAAAGCCGGCCTGTATTTAAGCCTAATCGCCCCGCTTTTAATGTTTTCTTCTTTAATGTATCCTTTTGTCACTTCCAAGATTTTCTTTTTTAGGATTTTGATTGAAATTTTGACCGGAGTTTATTTTTATCTGGCCTATAAGTATAAAGAATTGCGTCCTAAAATTAATTTTTTGTTTTTTAGTTTGTTGGGTTATTCCCTTATTTTGCTTATTAGCGCCTTTTTTGGCGTTGACTTTAATTTGAGTTTTTGGGGCGACTTGGAAAGAATGGGGGGAATTTTTACCTGGCTCCATTTTATTGTCTATTTTATTATTTTAATCTCGGTTTTTAAAACAGAAAAAGAGTGGATAAATTATATTATTGCTACAGTGGGAATAAGTTTTGTGGCAACCATTTATGGCTTGGCACAAAAATTTAATTGGTGGGGCGTTTATAACGCCGGAACCGGCCGCATAGATTCCACCACCGGCAATCCTTCTTTTTTGGCAGCTTATTTAATTTTTCATTTCTTTTTTTCTTTTTTTCTTTTTTTGAAAATCAAAAAAAATATTTGGCGTGTGGCGCTGGGCGGTTTAATGATTTTGCAAATTTTATCCGTAATTTATACCGGAACCCGCGGCGCTTATTTGGGAATAGCGGCGGGTTTTTTTATTTTTGTTTTTTTAAATATTATTTTGTCAAATAATCGCCGTCTCAGTATTGTCTTGGGAAGTTTAACAATTTTATTTTTAGGTTTTTATTTGATTTTATTTTTAAATAGCGCCGCGGTGGTTAAAAAAATACCTTCTTTGTACAGGGCTTTTGACGTTTCTTTGAGCGATCCAACGGTTAATACCCGTTTTTTAGCTTGGGAAGCGGCTTGGCAAGGTTTTAAGGATCGTCCTGTTTTGGGAGTGGGGCTGGAAAATTTTGCCATAATTTTTGATAAATATTTTTCTCCTTCTTTTTACACTTTTACCCCTACACAGACTTATTTTGATCGTCCGCATAATGTTGTTTTTGAACATTTGTCAACCGTGGGAATGCTGGGATTGTTAAGTTATTTATTGATTTTTGGGGCTACTTTATTTTATTTGGTTAAGAGCTTGAAAAAAGGGTTTCTTTCCCATTTGCTTTTTAGCGGCTTTGTCAGTTTGCTGGTGGCTTATTTTATCCAGAATCTTTTTGTTTTTGATAGCCTTAATTCCTATCTGCCGTTTTTTTTGGTTTTGGGATTGACAGAATTTTTGTCAGTTCCGCCATCATTTGGAGAAGCTCCGTCTATAGAGCCTAAAAAAGATTTGAATAAAAACAACCTTTGGCCGGTTTTTGTTTTTGCGGCTGTTATTTTGTATCTTATTTATTCTTTTAATATAGAACCCATTTTGGCTGTCCGCCAGGTTAAAAAGGCCGAATATCTGGTTCAGAAGCAAGCCGATTTAGCCGGTGGCGTGGAATATTATAAAAAGGCTTTAAATTATAAAACGCCCTTAGATAGAGATATTAGAACCATGTTGGTAACAGCCGTCGGGCTAAACATTGTTCGCCAGGCGCCTAATTTATCCAAAGAGGATATTAATGATTTTTTCGATCTATCTATTGGCGAAATGAAAAAAAATTTAGCTTATAACCCACAAGATAATTTTTTTAATTTAAAATTGGGTGAGTTGTATAATTTATGGTCTGATTATAATAAAAAAGAGCCGCAGGAGGCGGAATTTTATTTAAATGAGGCCATTAAGGCCAGCCCCGGCAGATTAACGGGCTATTACGTATTAAGTCAAAGTAAATTATTGAGGAAAAATTTTGATGAAGCAATTAGTATAGCGCGAAAAGCTATAGAAATGAATCCTATGTTTAGCCATGGTTATTGGCATTTGGCCAAGGCTTATTATGTGGCAGATAAAGACACCGAAGCTATTAAAGAAATTAAAGCCGCTCTTTTATTGGGATATAATTTTACCGATATTAAAGATATAGAGGAATTGATCAATAGGTATTATGAAAGAGGGGAATATCGCATGATTATTACTTTGCTTCACCAAGCCATTAGTTTAAAATCCGGTGAACCTTTATATTACGGCCGTTTGGCTATGGCTTACGCCGCAATTGACGATAAAGAAAATGCCCAAAAATATATTCAGCGGGTTTTAGATTTGGATTCCGGTTATGCCGCTGAAGTGCAATTATTTTTGGAAAAATTAGGAAAAGGGGAGTTGAAGAAATAAAGGTGAGGCGGGAGTTATCCACAGATAGTGATTTTTAAGAATAATTGTGATATAATATAAACAATGAAAAGTATGTTTTTTTGGGCAAAGAAAAAAGATACAAAAGTTTTTGTAATTTTGTCTTTAATTTTAATTTTATTGATTGTTTTGTTGTTAGTTGTCAGTTGGTTTGTTTTTGATATTTATAGAAATCAGAACAGAAAGTTAAATCAACCAGCGTTTGAAAATAAAAATTTAAATACCAAAGAAGAATTTTTGGACTTATCCAATAAAGATCCGGAAGTTGGGGGCATAGTGGAAAAGGTCTCGCGGCATATTCTTTTGCCGGCTACACAGTTTACCGTGGCTACTGTAAAAGACGCGTCCAGCTTATTAAAAGAAAATCCGGTGCTTTACCAGTATTTAAAAAACGGCCAAAAAGTTTTGCTGTATGATACCGGAGCAATTGTTTACGATCAGGAAGTGGATAAAATAGTGGATATAATTCAGTTTTACGCCGCGCGGCAAGAAAAATTTTTTAATAAATAATTCAATCAAAAAGAATAAAAGTCGTGTCTCTTTGATTGATAAATAGTAATTTAAACTAATTAACTTTTTCCTTTTATGAGAAAAATTTTAGGTCTAAAAACAAGACAAGCAAAGAAACTGGTTGTTTGTTTTGTTTTTATGTTGGTTTTTCTTCCTCTTTCTGTTTCCGGCGCTACAACAGTGGGTAACGACGTTTCTGTCGGTGGGACTTTAGGGGTCACCGGTGCCACCACCCTTACCGGCGCTTTGGTAGCCAATGGCGCCGTAACTTTGGGCAACGCGGCTTCGGATTTAGTCACCCTGGGCGGCTATTTTGATGTAATGACTGTTGGTGATGGGACCACCACCTCAACTTTGGGTCAGGATTATCTTAAGGTTGCTACTGGACCGGATGATGCATTGGGTTTGTTTTATGTGGATTCTTCCGGTAATGTTTCCGCCTCTGGCACTCTGGCTGTAATTGGCGCCACCACTTTAACCGGCGCTTTAACTGCTAATGGTAACGTGACATTGGGCAACGCGGCTTCGGATTTGGTCACCCTGGGCGGTTATTTTAATGTAATGACTGTTGGAAACTTGACTTCAACCTCTACTTTAACCCAAAATACTTTGGCAGTAGGCGCTGTTGCGGCAGATGTTTTGGGTAAGTTTTATGTAGATTCTTCCGGTAATGTTTCCGCCTCGGGCACGCTGGCTGTAGTTGGTGCCACCACCCTTACCGGCGCTTTGGTAGCCAATGGCGCCGTGACATTGGGCAACGCGGTGACTGATAATGTTACTGTTAACGGTTATGTAGTCAGCGATTTAATCATCTATAACGCTACAGGCAAGCAGATAGACATTGGTGATGGAACAACCACCTCCACTTTTGAAAAGGATAATTTAACTTTAGGTTATACAGCCGGTTATGAACTTGGTACGTTTGACGTGACTAATACCGGTGATGTTTCCGCTTCCGGGACTTTTAAATTTACCGCGGCTACCAATGCAACCAGCACTTTGTTGATTGATGCTACCGGTGGAACGGGTAAAGGAAGCTGTTTCGTGTTAAAAGATGTGGCCGGTACAACCAAATATCTGACTATACTTACCGGCAATACTGTGGATATTAGCACAGTTGATTGTCGCAACTAAAAAAGACTCAATATAAAATAGTTTAATTTAATTTTATGAAGAAAATAGTTTCTAAGAGTCTTTTCTTCGCGCTGTTTTTTGGTCTAATGTTGGGATTGGCCGGTGTTATTAGAGCCGCTAATGATATAACTACCACATCCGGTGCTTCTTTGGTTTTGCCGTCTGACAGTTCAAGTTATACTTTAAGTACAGATACCACCGTTCAATCTTTTACGGTTAATAATTCCAGTTTTGATTTTGTAGTAGAAGCCAGCTCAATTATTAACATTAGTTCGGCTGATCTTAAAGATTTTTCGGTTTCTAATAGTGGTCAGTGCAATACCACTCAAACTTGTGGATCCAGCGTTTCCAGCGTTTATATAAATTGTCCGTCTAATTCCGCCCAGCATACCATTACTATCACGCCAAGCGGGACTTGCTCCGCTCCTTCTGGAGGTGGTGGCGGAGGTGGCGGAGGAGGATACGTTACTCCTGCCACGCCAGCAGTTCCTGCCACTCCGGCCGTGCCCACAGTGACTCCAGCCGTTCCAGCTACT